>WNFY01000162.1_pt1 | contig 72377 bp, 64 predicted proteins | sample 5400091 | NCBI WGS metagenome assembly WNFY01 (sample SAMN13153364, study PRJNA577476) | soil metagenome | isolation source: 60 cm soil or saprolite under grassland replicate 1 | place: USA:California | collected 2016-06-15
TCGGGGAACTATTGCGCGGCACATCGCGCCTGAAATGGTTCTTTCTGCTGGTAATTATTTCTTACCTGCTGATTCCACCGGTCGATACCCGGCCTGATTTCCGGATCGATCTTGGCTGGTTTGAGATCGGCGTTTATTTATCCGGACTGGAGCACGCGGCATTGATGCTGAGCCGCGTTTTCCTGCTGGTGTTCACCAGTTTATGGGTCAGACTCTCGGAGCCGACGGGTACATTTGTGACCGCGCTGGGAAAACTGGGATTGCCGGAGAGCATCGCGATTGTCATTGACGCCGGTCTGTCTCTCGCCGGCAGCGGCGAGAAAACCGGCGGCAAAGGCAGGGGCGACGGCAGCGGCGGCGGCCACGGCGATGGCCGGAGCGCCCGGCAACAAAAAAACGGCTGGCGCGGCCTCCGCTTTGCGGATATACGCCAGGCGCGCTTCAACTTTATGGACGATCTGGTCGGCCATGCGCTGCTAAAATCGCGCGCCTATCTGCGCGAACACTACCCGCACATGAACGAGGCCGTGCGCCGCGATGCGGCCATCATCCTCGCCGTGGTGGTGGCGATAATGTCCTTAAAATTGCTGCAGATATTGCCCGGCCTGCCGTTCGCGCCCGGGCACAAGAATGTGGTGGTCATCCCCTTGCTGCTCATGGCCAGCCTGGCGACCCGTTCGCGCTTCGGCGGTTTTTCCGCAGGTGTCGCCGTCGGGATTGTTTCATTTCTTCTGGGGTACGGTAAGTTTGGCGCCTTTGAAATTCTACAGTTCGCCTTGCCCGGACTGCTCGCGGACCTGCTGGCGCCGGTACTGGTCAGTGGCTCCGGTCTCGGACTTTTAGTCCGCTTGGCGATACTGGGAGCGTTGCTGGGACTGGCTCGTTTTGCCGCCAACTTCATGGTGCTGATGCTGGCCGGCTCACCCGAACTCGCCTGGCTGGCCTTTACGCCCATGCTGATCTCACAGGTGATGTTCGGCGGCCTCAGCGGTCTGGTCTGCGTCTACGTCGTAAAGCGCCAGAGCAACCATGGATTTAACGAACCAGGACAGCCGGGAACAACGATTACCCAGCAAGGGGACACACATGCCTGAACTACTCACCGGTGACGGCCGTACCCACATCAGCAGCGGTCTGATGCGCGAAAGCCTGGTCAGCAAAAAGCTGCTCGCCGAAACCAATAAACAGAATATTCGCCGCATGGTGCCCGATGTCAACATGATTGCCATCGGCGGCCAAAGCATTATGGATCGGGGCAAGGAAGCCATCATGCCGCTGGTTGACGCCATCGTGAAAGCCAATGGCAAACACAAGATGGTGGTCGGCGTCGGTGGCGGCGCGCGCGCGCGCCACACCTACTCCATCGGCCTCGACCTGGGCCTGCCGATTGGCGGCCTGGCCCGCATTGTCGGCGGCGTGGAAGAAAATAACCGCGACATTCTGCAGTTCCTGCTGGCGCCGCACGGCGGCATCACTTTTGTAAAGGATCATTTTCAGGATCTACAGCTATTTCTGAATAACCGGTTGATCCCCATCTGCATCGGCCAGCCACCCTATCACTTCTGGGAACCGCCCTCCCAGGAAGGCGGTCAGTTGCCCGACAACGGCCCCGATGTCGGATTGTTCCTGATGGCGGAAGTCATCGGTGCTGAAAGCGTCATCTTCGTGAAGGATGTCGATGGTGTTTACGATAAAAACCCAACCAAGTACGCGGACGCGAAACTGTTCAATGAAGTTTGCGCGGCTGATCTCTTGAACGGCGACTTTGACGATCTGCCACTGGAGCGCGAGATGATTCGCACGCTGGAAAATGCCCGCACCATTAAATCGGTGCGCGTCATCAACGGCCTTAAACCGGATAACCTGGAAGCTGCGATCGAAGGCAAAGCGGTGGGTACCCTGGTTTACTCCAGTAGCTACAAACAAAAATAATTCGAGGCTGCCGCGTAATGAAAAAGGACGGAAAAATCTGGATTGACGGCATTGATACCGAGCTCACCGGACAATCGCTCTCAAGCCGCGAGCTGCATGCTTCACTGGGACGCCGCAAAGCAATCGCTGTTCTGCCCGATGTCTGGGTGGTTAAAATCGGCGGCCAGAGCGTAATGGATCGCGGTGCCGCTGCAGTGCTGCCGATACTCGAAGAACTGGTTGAAGCCAAGAAGGCCGGCATCAATTTTATTCTTTGCACGGGCGGTGGCACCCGTGCGCGCCATGTGTATTCACTCGGCCTGGACCTGGAGTTGCCCACCGGTATGCTGGCGCGCCTGGGCGCCAGCATACCGGTGCAGAATGCGCGCATGCTCCAACTGCTGCTCGCCAAGCACGGCGGCATCATGGCTTATCCTGAAGAGCTTGAAAAACTGCCGTTCTTTTTGAACGCGGGGTGCATTCCGATCGCTTCCGGCATGCCGCCCAATGAATTCTGGGAGAAATCGTCCGCCGACGGCATGATTCCGCAGAACCGCACCGATGCCGGCGTCTATCTGCTGGGCGAGTTCCTCGGCGCCAAAGGCGTGCTCTACATCAAGGACGAGGACGGTTTGTATACCGACGACCCGAAGAAAAATCCGGCCGCCAAGTTCATTCCAAAAACCACCTGTGCCGCCCTGCTCGACGGCGGGCAGGACGATCTGGTCGTCGAACGCGTGGTGCTGGAGTACATGCAGCGCGCCGATAACGTCAAATCGATTCAGATCATCAACGGCACCAAGCGCGGCAACATCATGGCGGCCCTCCAAGGCAAGCACGTGGGCTCCATCATCAGTGCCTGACGATATCGGCCGCCGGCGAGCCACCCCGCCTTCAGCGGCGAATTGGTTCTACTTCCAGCGAGGAGCGCATTAAAAAAACAAGCCCCGCAGTCGCGGGGCTTGTTCGTTAGCCTATCCGAATCCTGGACTACACCGGATCCTGAACTACGCCAGCGATTCAGTCTTCGGCCGTGCTTCCTCGGTACGTGGAAGCTGTCCGCGGATTACGGCAAGTTCACCGTCATCACGCCATGACGCGCACTCAGATAAAGCGTGTTACCGGAGAGCGAGGCAAAGCGCGGGGCAGGCAGTATGTTGGCCGCGAAGCCGCGCACGCTCACCGTACCCGCCACCGTGGTCACCACCCCGGCCGGGGTGACTTTACGGATGGTGTTGTTGCGCCGGTCAACCACAACCAGGTTACCGGCGCTATCGATGGCCAACCCTTCGGGCCCGTCAAACGTCGCCGCCGTGCCGGTGCCGTCGGCGCTGCCCGGCGCGCCGGCTGTGCCGGCCAGGGTCGTCACCACCCCGGTGGCGATGACGATTCGACGGATGGTGTGGTTGCGCGTGTCCGCCACATACAGGTTGGTGCCGCTGTCGATGGCAAGACCGCCGGGTGCGTTAAACGTCGCCGCCGTGCCGGTGCCGTCGGCGCTGCCTGCGGTGCCTGCCGTGCTGCCCGCCAGGGTGGTCACCACGCCGGTGGCGATCACGATTCGACGGATGTTGTTGCCACTCCGCGCCGCCACATACAGATTGGTGCCGCTGCTGTCGATGGCCAGGCCCTTGGGTTGGTTAAACGTCGCCGCCGCGCCGGTGCCGTCGGCGTTGCCAGCCGCGCCCGAACCCGCCAGCGTGCTCACCACGCCGGTGGCGATGACGATTCGACGGATGGTTTGGTTATTCCCGCCCGCCACATACAGATTGGTGCCGCTGCTGTCAATGGCCAGGCCCTTGGGCCGGTTAAACCGCGCCGCCGCGCCGGTGCCGTCGACGTTGCCCGCCGTGCCGACCGTGCCCGCCAGGGTGGTCACCACCCCGGCCGGGGTGATCCGGCGGATGGTGTGGTTCCGTCCATCCGCCACGTAAACATTACCCGCGCTGTCGTGGACCACGCCTTTGGTGTGATTGAACGTCGCCGCCGAGCCGGTGCCATCCGCGCTGCCCCTGACCCTGGGTGAACCGTTGAGGGTCGTCACCACGCTGGTGGCGATGACGATTTGACGGATGGATTGGTTATCAAAAGGGCCATCCGTCACATACAGGTTGGCGCCGCTGCTGTCGATGGCAAGGCCGCCGGGGTTGCTAAACCGCGCCGCCGCGCCGGTGCCGTCGACGTTGCCCAACGTGCCGGCCGTGCCCGCCAGGGTCGTCACCACCCCGGAGCCGATGACGATTTGACGGATGGTGTGGTTACCCCTGTCCGCTACATACAGATTGGTGCCGCTGCTGTCGACGGCCAGGCCTTTGGGCTGTCTAAACGTCGCCGCCGTGCCGGTGCCGTCGGTGCTGCCTGCCGTGCCTGCCGTGCTGCCCGCCAGGGTGGTCACCACGCCGGTGGCGATGACGATTCGACGGATGTTGTTGCCATTCCGCGTCGACACATACAGTATGGTGCCGCCGCTGTTGATAACCAGGCCGCCAGGCTGGCTAAACGTCGCCGCCGTGCCGGTGCCGTCGGCGTTGCCCGCCGTGCCTGCCGTGCCCGCCAGCGTGGTCACCACGCCGGAGGCGATGACGATTCGACGGATGGTGTGGTTATTCTTGTCCGCCACATACAGGTTGGTGCCGCTGCTGTCGACGGCCAGGCCGTGGGGCCGGTTAAACAGCGCCGCGGCGCCGGTGCCGTCGGCGCTGCCCGCCGTGCCGGCCGTGCCCGCCAGGGTGCTCACCACCCCGGCCGGGGTGATTTTACGGATGGTGTGGTTCCTAATACCTGCCGTGTACAGATTGCCCGCGCTGTCCCGGACGACACCAAACTGGGGAGGAAACCCCGCGGCCGCCGCCGGGCCGTCCACGGAATTGGCTGTTGCTGCACCACCAACTCCACCACCAGTACCCGGTGACCTGGGCGCACCCGCGATGGTGCTCGCAACGCCGGCAGGGGTGATTCTGCGAACGGCGTAGTCGCTTCTAAATGTACCTGCTGTCAGGTACAAGTTGTTATCACCGCCCATGGTCAGACCACGGGGTCTGTTCAGTTGCACCGCCGCGCCCGCGCCGTCCGCATGGCCGCTGCCGCCCATGTTGCCCGCCAACAGCGCGAAGCTGGCGGCGGGCGCACCGCCGCCACCGCCACCACCGCCACAGCCAAAAAGCAGGGATAACAGCAAGGCGGCGCCCAGGTTCTCCAGGTTCTTGATGCGGCTCAGTATCGGGATGGGGTTCGAATCAGTGGCTTTCATTTTATGGACCTCCCATGAGGGGATAGACACTGCGGAAAGTATCAGCATAGGTGAGTCTCCAAAAAAAGCCAAGCGGTAATTCCAGGGGTGCAGGTAAGCCCTGCGTGCGGCGAAGAACACGCCTTCTTAGGCGGGGAGGGGTGGGAGAAAAGGCAATACGCACTGTTTGCGCGATCGGATCGGTTAAGCGGGCGACTGTGGAGGTCGTGGATTTCGGCTTTTGTGGCAGCGGGTCTGGCAGCGGACACCACCAGCCGGTGGCGACTGATTTATCGTGCAAGACTGTGCAAGACCCCGAATCACCAGACCGGCGCCACCAATGACAACGCCCGCGCAAAGCGGGCGTTGTTCGTTAGTCTATCCGAATCCTGAACTACACCAGATCCTGAATTACGCCAGCGATTCAGTCTTCGGCCGTGCTTGCTCGGTACGTGGAAGCTGTCCGCGGATTACGGCAAGTTCACCGTCATCACGCCATGACGCGCACTCAGATAAAGCGTGTTACCGGAGAGCGAGGCAAAGCGCGGGGCAGGCAGTGTGTTGGCCGCGAAGCCGCGCTGGCTCACCGTACCCGCCACCGTGGTCACCACCCCGGCCGGGGTGACTTTACGGATGGTGTTGTTGCGCCGGTCAACCACTATCAGGTTGCCGGCGCTATCGATGGTCAACCCTTCGGGCCGGTTAAACGTCGCCGCCGGGCCGGTGCCGTCGGCGCTGCCGTACGTTCCGGCCGTACCCGCCAAGGTGGTTACCACGCCGGTGGCGATGACGATTCGACGGATGGTGTTGCCAGTGGTGCTGTTACCGCCCGTGTCCGCCACATACAGGTTGGTGCCGCCGCTGTCGATGGCAATACCGCCGGGTGCGCTAAACAGCGCCGCCGTGCCGGTGCCGTCGGCGTGGCCCGACGCGCCGGTCGTGCTGCCCGCCAGCGTGGTCACCACGCCGGTGGCGATGGCGATTCGACGGATGTTGTTGCCCCTCCGCGCCGCCACATACAGATTGGTGCCGCTGCTGTCGATGGCCAGGCCCTTGGGGTTGTTAAACGTCGCCGCCGTGCCGGTGCCGTCGGCGTTGCCCGACGCGCCGGTCGTGCTGCCCGCCAGGGTGGTCACCACGCCGGTGGCGATGACGATTCGACGGATGTTGTTGCCATTTTTCGTCGCCACATACAGATTGGCGCCGCTGCTGTCGATGGCCAGGCCCATGGGCCGGTTAAACGTCGCCGCCGTGCCGGTGCCGTCGGCGTTGCCCGACGTGCCGGCCGTGCCCGCCAGGGTGCTCACCACGCCTGCGGGTGTGATCTTACGGATGGTGTGGTTGAATCCATCCGCCACGTAAACATTGCCCGCGCTGTCGTGGACCACGCCTTTGGTGTGATCGAACGTCGCCGCCGAGCCGGTGCCGTCCGCGCTGCCGGTGACCCTGGGTGAACTGGTGAGGGTCGTCACCACCCCGGTGGCGATGACGATTTGACGGATGGATTGGTTATCATAAGGGCCATCCGCCACATACAGGTTGGCGCTGCTGCTGTCGATGGCAAGGCCGCCGGGGTTGCTAAACGTCGCCGCCGCGCCGGTGCCGTCGGCGCCGCCCCGCGTGCCGGCCGTGCCCGCCAGCGTGGTCACCACCCCGGTGGCGATGACGATTCGACGGATGGTGTGGTTAGTCCTCTCCGCCACATACAGATTGGTGCCGCTGCTGTCGATGGCAAGACCGGTGGGCCGGTTAAACCGCGCCGCCGTGCCGGTGCCGTCGACGCTGCCGGCCGTGCCGGCCGTGCTGCCCGCCAGGGTGGTCACCACGCCGGTTGCGATGACGATTCGACGGATGTTGTTGCCACCCCGCGTCGACACATACAGATTGGTGCCGCTGCTGTCGATGACCAAGCCGCCGGGCTGGTTAAACGTCGCCGCCGCGCCGGTGCCGTCGGCGTTGCCAGCCGCGCCCGAACCCGCCAGCGTGGTCACCACGCCGGAGGCGATGACAATTTGACGGATGGTGTGGTTATTCTTGTCCGCCACATACAGGTTGGTGCCGCTGCTGTCGACGGCCAGGCCGTGGGGCCGGTTAAACCGCGCCGCGGCGCCGGTGCCGTCGACGTTGCCCGACGTGCCGCCCTGGCCCGCCAGGGTGCTAACCACCCCGGCCGGGGTGATTCTACGGATGGTGTGGTTCCTAGTACCTGCCGTATACAGATTGCCCGCGCTGTCCCGAACAACACCAAACTGGGGAGGAAACCCCGCGGCCGCGGCCGTGCCGTCCACGGAACGGGCTGTTGTTGCACCACCTTTCTGTGACCTGGGCGCACCCGCGATGGTGCTCGCGACGCCGGCAAGGGTGATTCTGCGAACGGCGTAGTCGCTTCGTTCTCCTCCTGTCAGGTACAAGTTGTTATCGCTGCCCATGGTCAGACCACGGGGTCTGTTCAGTTGCACCGCTGCGCCCGAGCCGTCCTCATGGCCGCTGCCGCCCATATTGCCGGCAAGAAGCGCAAGACTAGGACCCGCCCCGCCGCCACCGCCACCACCACCGCCACAGCCAAAAAGCAGCGACGACAGCAAGGCGGCGCTCAGGTTCTTGATGCGTCCCAGTTCGGTGGCATTCATTTTATAGACCTCCCATGAGGGGATAGACACTGCGGAAAATATCAGCATAGGTGAGTCTCCAAAAAAAGCCAAGCGGTACCCCGGGGGGTAATTCGGGGGGGCCTGCGTGCGGCCCAGAACACGCCTCGTAAGCACGGCGGGCGGGAGAGGCGATGAGCGCTGTTTGCGCGATCGGATCGGTCAGAGCGGGCGACTGTGGAGGTCAAATCCGGTGGATTTCGGCTTCTGTGGCAGGGCATTACCAGCCGATCGCGACCGATTTGATCTGTGCAAACACGCGGGTGCCCTGCTCCAGCCTGAGCGCGCTATAAGATAATCTCGATATTCTCACCAGCAGGTCATCCCCTGCGCAATCGACTTTCAGCAATACCGTGCCGTCGTCTTCGTCGATACGCTCCGTTACGACCCCTTCGAGAATATTCAGGATACTGGTGCCGGCCGGGCGGCTGAGGCACAGGCTGACATCGTTCGCCTTGATGCGCAGCCGGGTTTTCTGTCCCACCGCCAAGGCGCTCTGCACGAGCAAGCGGTTGCCGGCTGCGGTTTGCAGTGTCGTCAATTTGTAGTGGCCGTCGTGCTCGATGACCGCGCCCTCCAGCACGGCGGCGGCGTTTCGGGCGTGTGACAGCGGCGATGCCGCGTCGACCAGCGCGGCGTGGGTGGTGCCGGCGAAGACCACGCGGCCGTGCGCCAGCACCAGCATGTCATCGCACAGGCGGGCGACTTCCGGCAGGCTGTGGCTGACATAGAGCATGGGGATGTTCAGCTCGTCGTGCAGTCTTTCCAGATACGGCAGGATCTCCCGTTTGCGCGAATCGTCCAGCGACGCCAGCGGCTCGTCCATCAGCAGAATATCGGGGTTCTTCAGCAGCGCCCGGGCGATCGCAACCCGCTGTTTTTCACCGCCCGAAAGTTCGTGCGGCTTGCGTTGCAGCAGGTGACCGATGGCCAGCAGCCCCAGCAAATGTTCAGGGTCGATCGCGCTGCCGGCGGCGCGCGACCGATTCCGGCGAATACCGTAGTCCAGATTCCTTTCCACGGTTTTGTGCGGAAACAAGCGGCCGTCCTGGAACACATAGCCGAGATTGCGCCGATGGGGCGGCGTGCTGCGGCGCGCGGTGAGCCAGTGCTGCCGGTTGAGCGTGATTTGACCGCGGGCATCGTTTTCCAGCCCGGCGATGCAACGCAGCAGGGTGGTTTTGCCCGCGCCCGAATGCCCGAAGATGCCGAGCACCCCGCGGGCGGGAATTTCAAATTCGGCGTGCAGGGAAAAATCCCCGCGCTCGAGACTGATGTTGCAATAACCGGCGCTCATGCGCGCACCCGATCGCGGTGGTTGACGACGTACATCGACAACACGGTGACGAAGGCGAAGCCGAGCAGAATGGCGGCCAGGGTGTGCGCGTTGCCGTAATCCAGCATTTCGACGTGATCGTAGATGGCGATGGAGACCACCCGGGTTTCACCCGGAATATTGCCGCCCACCATCAGCACCACGCCGAACTCGCCCAGCGTGTGCGCGAACCCGAGCACTGTCGCGGTTAAAAAGCCGCGCCTCGCCAACGGCACGGCGACGGTGAAAAACGCATCCAACCGGCTCGCGCCCAGGGTGCGGGCGGCTTCCATGAAATCCGTGCTGACGCCTTCAAACGCGCTTTGCAACGGTTGCACGACGAATGGAAAACTGTACACCACCGAAGCGATAACCAGGCCGGTGAAGGTGAACGTGAGCGTCGCGCCGCTGAGCTGCAGCCACCAGCTTCCGATCCAGCCTTGCGGGCCAAGCAGTATCAGCAGGTAAAACCCCATCACCGTGGGCGGCAACACCACCGGCAGGGCCACGACGGCTTCGATGAATGGTTTGAATCGGATGCGGGTATTGGCCAGCCACCACGCGAGCGGTGTACCGATCAAGAGCAGAACGATAGTGGTCAGTGCCGCCAGTTTGACGGTGAGCAACAGCGGTCCTAAGCCAGGAAACCACCCCATGGCTCAAGGGCGCGGTTCGCGCTTGTTTACTTCGGGCGCTTCGTAACCGCCGTCACGGACGACGCCGGCGGCTTCGTTGGACTGCATGAAGCGCCAGAACGCCAGCGCGGCGGGTTTGTCTTTGGATCGATTGAGCACCACCATCTTCTGGCGGATCGGCGCATAGAGGTCGTCCGGCACCGCCCACTCGCAGGCGCGCCCTACGACGCGATCGCCGATTAAGGACTTCGCGACAAAACCGGCATCGGCGCTGGTGCTCGCCACAAACTGCGCCGTTTGGGAAATGTTTTCGCCCAGCACCAGCTTGGCCTGCAGTTTGTCCCAGACGGCCAGATGCTCCATTACCTGCCGCGCGGCCGCGCCGTAGGGTGCAGTGTTGGGATTGGCGATGGCCAGGCGCTTGAGCCTGGCGTCCGACAACACATTTCGGCACTGACCGTCGGGTGCGATATTGGAGATAAACACCAGCTTTCCCAGCGCATAGACGGCGGCATGGCTGGCGTCGGCCTTGCCTTCCTTCACCAGCCTGTCCGCGTGGACCTCGTCCGCGGCCATAAACACATCGAACGGTGCGCCGTTATTGATCTGTGTGTAGAGCTTGCCGGTGGAAGCGCTGCTGATGCGAATTTTGTGTGCGCCTTTTTTCTCGAAACGCTCCGCCAACTGGTACAGGGTGCCGGTAAAATTGCTGGCAACGGCTACCGTCAAGGTATCTGCAATCGTCACGGGCACGCTCAGGAGCGTGACCCAAAAACCAAAACCGGCAAAAACCGACTTATGCGGCAAGGGAACTCCCCAGTATTTCCCAAAAGTGAAATGAGCCTAGGGGAGCGATTCGGAGCGGGTTAGTGGTAAATTACTGAGCAATCTATTCCAACCGCCGCAGCAAGACAAGGTCTGTCCCCCACCCCGGTAGATCCGAAAATTGCGCTTCAGCCCTTTGTGCATGTGCGAGCGGTACATGACCATTCCCGTGTCCGGGAGATAAGTCATCCCCAGGTATGCCAAGTCAAGCGCATGGCGCACCGCCCTGCGCTTAAGCGATGTCGGAGACGGAACCGCGACGCGCAAGGTGGCGGTAGAATATCCGATCGGTCACCGCCGCCGCCGTCATGACTGAAGGACAACACCCGATGTCACACAATCTGTTCAACACGCTGCAAGAATTCAAAATGGCTTCCGGGAAGACCGGCAAGTTCTATTCCCTGCCTGCCCTGGAAAAGGCGCTGGGCGCCAGGGTCTCGCGCCTGCCGGTGTCGATCCGCATCGTTCTCGAATCGGTGCTGCGCAACTGCGACGGCAAGAAAGTCACCCAAGAGCATGTCCGCCAGCTCTCGAACTGGAAGCCGAACGCGCCGCGCACCGACGAAATTCCCTTCGTGCTCTCGCGCATCCTGCTGCAGGACCTGACCGGCATCCCGTCGCTCGCCGACCTCGCCGCGATGCGGAGCGTGGCACAGCAGCTCGGCAAGGACCCCAAGGTGGTCGAGCCGCTCGTGCCGGTCGGTGCACAAGAAGGACGGCCTCTACTATCCCGACACGCTGATCGGCACCGACAGCCACACGCCCATGGTGAATGCCATCGGCGTGGTCGCGTGGGGCGTGGGCGGCATCGAAGCCGAGGCCGGCATGCTCGGCCAGCCGACCTACCTCCTCACCCCCGATGTGGTCGGCGTGCACCTGAAAAGGAGCTTGCGCGGCGGCGTCACCGCAACCGATCTCGTGCTCACCGTCACCGAGCTCATGCGCAAGACCAACGTCGTCAACAAGTTCGTCGAGTTCTTCGGCGAAGGCACGGCCAGCCTCACCGTTCCCGACCGCGCGACGATCGCCAACATGGCGCCCGATTACGGCGCGACCATGGGCTTCTTCCCGGTGGACGAGGCGACCATCACCTACTTCGAAGGCACCGGGCGCACGAAGGAAGAGATCGACGCGCTCAAGTCCTACTTCAAGGCGCAAGGGATGTACGGCACGATCAAGAAAGACGCGATCGACTACAGCCAGGTGGTCGAGCTCGACCTCGCCGGCGTGACGCCCTCGCTCGCCGGCCCCAAGCGCCCGCAGGACCGCATCGAGATCGGCAAGGTGAAAGCGAAGTTCACCGAGCTCTTCTCGAAATCCGCCGCAGAGAACGGCTTCTCGAAGAAGCCCGAGGACCTGAAAAAACGCGTCAAGACCCGCGACGGCATGGACATCGGCGCGGGCGACGTGATGATCGCCGCGATCACTTCCTGCACCAACACCTCGAACCCCGGCGTCCTGCTCGGCGCCGGCCTGCTCGCCAAGAAGGCGGTCGAGCGCGGGCTCACGGTCAAGCCGCACGTGAAAACCTCGCTCGCGCCGGGGTCCCGGGTGGTGACCGAATATCTGAAGCGAGCGGGATTGACGCCGTACCTGGAGAAGCTCGGCTTCAACCTCGCCGCCTACGGCTGCACCACCTGCATCGGCAACTCCGGGCCGCTGAAAGCCACCATCGAGGAGGCGATCGCCCAGAACGATCTCGTGTGCGCCGCCGTGCTCTCGGGCAACCGCAACTTCGAGGCGCGCATCCATGCGAGCCTGCGCGCGAACTTCCTCGCCTCGCCGCCCCTGGTGGTGACTTATGCCCTGGCAGGCACCGTGCTGAAGGACCTCATGACCGAGCCCCTCGGCAAAGGGAAGAACGGCGAGGACGTGTGGATCGGCGACATCTGGCCCTCCGCGCAGGAGATCCAGGACTGCATGAAGTACGCGATGGACCCGAAGACTTTCCAGAGACTCTACAGCAACCTCGCCGACGCCAACCCGATGTGGACGAAAGTGCCCTCGGTCCCGGGCCAGGTCTACAGCTGGCCGAAATCGACTTACATCGCCGAGCCGCCCTTCTTCAAGGATTTCTCGATGCAGCCGCGCCCGGCGGGAACGGTACGCAGTGCGCGCGTCCTGGGAATCTTCGGCGACTCGCTGACGACGGACCATATCAGCCCGGCGGGCTCGATCAACCCGACCTCCCCGGCCGGCATCTACCTGCAGGAGCACGACGTGGCAGTGCCGGACTTCAACAGCTTCGGGGCGCGCCGCGGCAACCACGAGATCATGATGCGCGGCACCTTCGGCAACGTGCGCATCAAGAACCTCATGCTTCCGGTGAAGCCGGACGGATCGCGGGTCGAAGGCGGCGTGACCTTCCATCAGCCCTCGGGCGAGCAGATGCCGATCTACGACGCGGCGATGAAGTACATCTCCGAAGGCGTGCCCACTGTCGTTTTCGGCGGCGAGGAGTACGGCACGGGCAGCTCGCGCGACTGGGCGGCGAAGGGGACATTGCTGCTCGGCGTTCGTGCGGTGATCGTGAAGAGCTTCGAGCGCATCCACCGCTCGAACCTCGTCGGCATGGGCGTGCTGCCCTTCCAGTTCAAGGGCAGCGACACGGTCGCTTCGCTCGGGATCACCGGCGACGAGACCGTGGACATTCGCGGCGTCGAGGGAGAGATCAGGCCACAGCAGGATGCGACGCTCGTGATCCGGCGAGCCGACGGCAGCGTGAAGGAAGCCCCGCTTCTCCTGCGCATCGACACGCCGATCGAGGTGGACTACTACCAGCACGGCGGCATCCTGCCGTTCGTTTTGCGCGAGATTCTCGGGAAAGCCGGGCCTTCGGTTCGCGCAGCCGCGTAGGAGGAAGAGCTCTCGTGCTGTCGAAAATCGCGGTGTTCACCGCTGCCGCGTGTTGCTCGGCGGTGGCGCTCGCGCAGGCCTACCCTTCCAAGCCCATCCGCCTGGTCGTTCCCTTTGCGCCGGGCGGCAGCTCCTCGATCGTCGCGCGCGCCTTCTCCGCCGAGATGAGCAAGGGGCTCGGCCAGCAATTCGTGGTCGAGAACAAGCCCGGCGCAGGCGGCAACATCGCCATGGAAGAAGTCGCGAAGGCCGAACCCGACGGCTATACACTGATCATCGGCCACGTCGGCACGCTCGCCATGAATCCCTACATGTTCGAGACGCTGCCCTACGACGCGAACAAGGACTTCCGGCCGATATCGCTCTTCGCCAAAGTGCCGACCATCTTCGTGGTTCACGAAAGCGTGCCGGTGAAAAACCTGCGCGAGTTTGTGGCACTCGCCAAGAAGGAGCCGGGCGAGCTCAATTACGGCAGCGCCGGGAACGGCAGCGCGGGTCACCTCGCGATCGAGTACCTGAAGCTCGTCACCCACATCGACATCCAGCACGTGCCTTATAAAGGCACCGGCCCCAACCTGATCGATCTGGTCGCGGGCCGCACCCAGTTCTCCGCTGCCGGAACGCCGCCGCTCATGCCCCACGTGAAATCAGGCAAGCTGCGCGTGGTCGCGGTCGGCACGACCAAGCGCATCGGCGTGCTCCCGGATGTCGGCACCGTCGCCGAACAGGGCTATCCCGGCTTCGAAACCTCGCAGTGGTACGGGCTGATCGGGCCGGCGAAGCTTCCGGAGGCGATCGTGAACCGCCTCGCCTCGGAATCGGCAAAAGCGGCAAAGAGCGCGGCGCTGGAAAAGCAGCTCGAGCCCGACAGCGCGGAAGCCGTCGGATCGACCCCGAAGGAATTCGCCGACTTCATCGCCAAGGAGCAGGCGCGCTGGAAGGAAGTCGTGCACAAGGCGCGCGTCAAGGTCGAATAATGCAGACCTGGGACGTCATCGTCGTCGGCGGCGGCAACGCAGCTCTGTGCGCAGCGCTTTCGGCGCGCGAGTCGGCCGGGCGCGTGCTCGTCCTGGAGCGCGCGCCCGAAGCCGAGGCCGGCGGCAATTCGCGCTTCACCGCCGGGCTGATGCGCATCGTCTACAACGGCGCCGACGATCTCGGCCGGCTGATCGAGTTCTCGCGCGAGGAAATCGAGCGAACGGATTTCGGGACCTACACCGCCGACCAGTTCCTCGACGACATGGCGCGCGTCACCGAGTACCGCTGCGATCCAGACCTCACCGAAATCCTGGTCAAGGAGAGTTTCCCGACGGCCCTGTGGATGCGCAAGCAGGGCCTGCGCTTCACCGCGGCCTGGGGCCGGCAGGCGTTCAAGATCGAAGGCCGGTTCAAGTTCTGGGGGGGCCTTACCCTCGAGGCAGTCGGCGGCGGCCCGGGACTGGTCGAGTCGCTGACGCAGATCGCAAAAAAGCGCGGAATCGAGATCTGGTACTCGGCTCGCGCGGTGTCGCTCGTCGCCGACGACGCCGGCGTGCATGGTGTGGTCGTCAGGCGCTCCGGCAAGACGATCGAAGTCAAGGCAAAGGCGGTCGTGCTCGCTGCAGGCGGCTTCCAGGCCAACCCCGAGTGGCGCACGCGCTATCTGGGGCCCGGATGGGAGCTCGCGAAAGTGCGCGGCACGCGCTTCAACACCGGCGATGCGATCCGCATGGCGCTGGCCGTCGACGCAGCGCCCGTCGGCAACTGGTCGGGATGCCACGCGGTCGCCTGGGACAGGAACGCGCCCGAATTCGGCGATCTCGCGGTGGGCGACCAGTTCCAGAAACATTCCTATCCCTGGGGCATCTATGTCAACGCCGAGGGCAGGCGCTTCGTCGACGAGGGCGCCGATTTCCGCAACTACACGTACGCCAAATACGGCCGCGTGATCCTCTCCCAGCCCGGCCAGTTCGCCTGGCAGATCTTCGATGCCAAGGTGAAGGGCCAGCTGCGCGACGAGTACCGGATCAAGCAGGTAACCAAGGTCACCGCGCACACGCTCGAGGAGCTGGTCGCGAAGCTCGACGACGTGAACGCCGATGCCGCATTGAAGGAGATCAAAGCCTACAACGCGGGCGTGAGAACGGACATTCCATTCAATCCCAACGTCAAGGACGGCCGCTGCACGACGGGCCTAGCGGTGAATAAATCCAACTGGGCGAACACCCTCGACACCCCGCCCTTCGAAGCCTACGCGGTCACCTGCGGGATCACTTTCACCTTCGGCGGGCTGCGCATCAACACCGGCGCGCAGGTGATGTCCACCGACGGTGATCCGATCGCGGGCCTTTATGCCGCGGGAGAGCTGGTGGGTGGAATCTTCTACTTCAACTACCCGGGCGGAACCGGGCTCACCAACGGCTCGGTATTCGGGCGCATCGCCGGGGCGAACGCGGCAAAGGCCGCGCAATCGGTGAGTCAGTCGAAGAGAGTCGCAGGCACGTAGAGCCAGCGTCATGGCTTCGGACTGCCCCAGCCGGAGTTGTGCAAGAATGGCAATGCAGGATCAGTTACGGAGCATTGAGCGTCTGTGGCTTCTCAGATGAAGGAGTTCGAAAACCCGACGCGGCGCGGCTTCCTCACGACGGTATCGGCTGTTGGATTGAACCTGGCAATCGAGGCCATCCCCGCCCTGGCGCAGCCGGCGAGCGAGCGGCCGAAAGAGGGGGATCTGCTCGTCTCGATCGAAAGCGAGAGCACGAACGCGCTTGAACCCAGGGACATTCCGCTCGGCGGACCGCCGCTCCTGGCATGGCCGATGGATGCCGCGGACAAAACCGTGCGCAGGGATTCCCGTCTCAACAAGATCCTCTTGCTGCGTTTGGACCCTTCGGCGCTGGTGGGCGCGACCAAGGATCGCGCGGCGGAGGGCGTCGTCGCCTATTCGGCAATCTGCCCGCACGCCGGCTGCGAGGTGAATGTCTGGGCGGCGGAGCAGCAGACTCTCGAATGCTCCTGCCATTATTCGCACTACAATCCGCGCGAGGGCGCGTCGGTCATCGATGGTCCTGCGCCGCGTGCCCTGGCCGCGCTGCCGCTCAAGATCGTGGACGGCAAGCTGGCGGTGGCGAAACCGTTCACCGGCCGCGTCGGCATTGTTCCGAGCTGACTCCGGTCTTGCCCGGGAAAGACGAGGAGGAAAACATGATGACCAAGATTCTCATGCGAAGCGTGTGCGTCGCCGCCATCGCGGCGGCCGGCATGTGCGGGGCTTCGGCGCAGCAGATGATCGAGCCGGCCTCGGCAACGCCGGTGCCGGGACCGATGCCGGAGATCCTTCGGCAATACACGCCGGTGACCGCCGCGCGGCTGAAAAATCCGGAGGACGGCAATTGGCTGATGTTCCGCCGCACCTTCGACGGCTGGGGTTACAGTCCGCTCGGGGAGATCACGCCCGCCAATGTGGGCCGGCTGCAACCGGTCTGGAGCTTCGCTACCGGCCAGATAGAGGGCCATGAGGCGCCGCCGGTCGTGAACAACGGCGTCATGTTCGTCGCCACGCCCGGCAACCAGCTGCTCGCGCTGGAGGCGAGGACCGGCAAGGTGCTGTGGCGATATAAGCGGCCGCTCCCCGAAGACATGACCCCGCTGCACCCGACGAGTCGCGGCGTGGGGCTTTACGGCGACAAGGTGTATTTCGCGGCAGCGGAAGCGGTGCTGGTCGCGATCGATGCCAGGACCGGCAAGGAAGCCTGGGCCGCCAAGGTCGATGACTATAAAAAGGGCTACTACCTGTCGCTCGCGCCGCTCGTCATCGACGGCAAGGTGCTGCTCGGCGCATCAGGCGGTGAATTGGGCGCGCGCGGCTTCCTCGCGGCTTTCGATGCTGAGACCGGCAAGGAGCTCTGGAAGACCTATACGGTGCCCGCGCCGGGCGAGCCGGGCAGCGAAACCTGGCCCGCGGGCGGCGACCACTATAAGCGGGGCGGCGCTTCGATCTGGATCACCGGCACCTATGACCCCGAGACCAATCTCACTTTCTGGGGCACCGGCAACGGCGGCCCATGGTTCGGCGATCAGCGTCCCGGCGACAATCTCTTCACCAGCTCGGTGGTCGCCTTCAACCCCGGCACCGGGCAGATCAAGGGACACTTTCAATATCACCCCAACGACTCCTGGGATTGGGACGAAGTCTCGGCGCCGCTGATCGTCGACTACCGGCGCGACGGGAGAACCGTGAAGGGCCTCGTCAACGTCGCTCGCAACGGCTATCTGTGGCAGCTCGAGCGCACGCACGACAAGATCAACTTCGTTGCCGGCCAGCCCTACGTGCGCCAGAACGTGTTCAAGGGTCTCGATCCCAGGACCGGTCGGCCCGATGTCGACGAGAGCCGCAAGCCGGGCACCGGCAAGACCGCCGAGTTCTGTCCGAGCCTGTGGGGCGGCAAGAATTGGCCGCCGGCCGCGTACAGCCCGCAAACGCGGATGCTCTACATCCCCGCCAACGACAACCTTTGCACACAGCTCACCGGCGAAGCCCCGAAATACGTGCAAGGCGAGCGTTTCATGGGCGTCGCTAAAAACGTGCTGAAGATGGTTGCCGGCGCCGATCACATCGGCGAGCTGCAGGCCTGGAATCTCGATACCGGCAAAAAGGTATGGACGACCAACCTGCCGTCGTTCAATTGGGGTCCGGTCCTCGCCACGGGCGGCGGATTGCTGTTCGCGGGCGGCACCAACGACCGCATGTTCCGCGCGTTCGACGCCAGGACCGGCAAGGTGCTGTGGGAGTTCCCGACCGGCTCGGGCGTTGCCGCGGTGCCGGTATCGTTCCAAGTCGACGGCAAGCAATACATCGCGGTGCAGTCCGGCTGGGGCGTCGATCCCGCGAAAATGCAAACGCGCATGAACCTGATCTTCCCCGGCCAGTATCCGGATGTGCCACAAGGGGGTGCGGTCTGGGTGTTCGCCGTGAAGTGACGGTTCGTTGGGCGAACGCGGCAAAGGCCGCGCAATCGGAAAGTCGGTCGAAGAGAGTCGCAGGCACGTAGGCGTGCCCGCCGAAATTGATTTTCGGATCACTCAATGGGATAGTAGCTTCTTCGGCCGCGAAAAATTGGGACCGGCCATCCCAAAAGAAGGGGGGGTATCACCGTGTACATCGTCGTTCGTCAGATTATCCGGGTCGCTTTCTTGTCGGCAGCCGCCGTTTTTTCGAGCGCCGCATTCGGTGACTACGTCGCCAATCAAATCGACTATATCGATCCACTCACTGGAACTGTTGCCAACTTCACGCAGCTCTGGGGAAACAACAATAACGGAAACGCACTCGGTACTGCGAGCTTTGACCACGGCGCGACAACATTTAGTTTCGTCTATGACCCCGCAAAGGGCAATTTTGTCCGCTTGCCATTGCCGCCAGGGTTCGACGGAATCACGAGCGACGCAGGCGCAGTGGGTGTTAACGACGCCGGGGTCATAACCGGTACCACATTCGAACCCACAGGGAGCCGCGGATTTATTCTGAAGGAAGGCGTCTATACGTTTTTTTCCAACCCGGGATGGTTCACCAACGCGAGAACCATCGGTAATCCTACTGTCGCGCATCCGCAAGGTTTGGTAGTGGGATACTTGGACAACGGTTCAGCTGACATCGACAGTACGGTCGGATTTATCTACGACCCAGTAGCATCAACGTTCGCCGCGATTAATACCCCCAATTCCTTCTTCACGATTGCACATGGTCAAAACGTTGCCGGCCAAATCGTCGGCAACGTCATTTCTGACGGCACCGACCGCACATTTGGTCGTTGGGGCTTCCTGTTCACTCCGATCACCGGCGTGGATCCGATGCTGGGCGGAACGGTGAGCTACTTTCGCATTAACGACATGCAGACCTCGGCGCGCGGTATCAATGACAAGGGCCTAATCGCTGCGGCAGTTCGGGATGCGAACTTTGTCAATCAAACGTACGTAGGTACCCCTAGCACCGGCTTTCAGTTGATCAACGTGCCGGGCAGCACGGGCCCCATGTGCCCGGATGGTTTTACCCTTCCAGGCACTTTTCCCGAGCATATCAACAATGCGGGACAGATCGCCGGACAGCTAACCGATAGCGCGTGTAATTTCCGCGGCTTCATTGCTACGCCGGCTTCCCTCCCTACGGGCATAACCAGCAGCGGCGCCTATACATTCAGCGTCGACGTGCTTCCCAGTGCGCCGATTTTTATCAGCGCGCCGACTGCGCTCGGCTACGACTACGCGCTCGGCGAGCATGACCCGCGCTTCGCAAGCGTCCGCCTGCCGCTGGGCATGGGCAACAACAAGTTCATTCTGGTCGTCCGGCACAAAGCCTTTGCCGTGAACGCCGGGCAGCTCTTTGATTTCCGGGCGCATGGCTTCAAGAAAGGCGTGAAGGCCTTCCGCGTGGCATGCATCGATCCCGCCGCACGCCTCGATCCCGTCAATTCGCTGGCATTCCCAACCGAGCTTACGTTTGCAGTGGCAGGGAAATTCACCGGCACGCAGCAGCCGCTCATCACCGCTACAGGAGACCATGATCTCAAGGATGTGCCACTGAGCCAGTCCGAGTGCCGCGAGCAGTTGCTTTCACGCCATGACGGCGACGAAGCAGATGACTAATTGACGCCTCGAAGGCGGGAAGTAAACTCACTTCTTGGCCGAATCAGTCGAAAAGCGCGTCAGGCACGTACACGACGCCTTCGAAGATGCGCCGCGCCGTGCGCACGAACGAGGCGCGCTCGACCACCGGCGTCGCACCCGATCGGTCGGTGATCAAGTCCACTTCGATGTGACCCGAAGGATGCTCGATACTGAGCACGCCGCCCGAAAATCCTTTCGGCTCGATGTAGCGGTTCGCTACGGTTCCAGGAAGGACCGCGGCCGTGGCGACCGCCAGCGCGCCCGTCACGGCGTGCGAGCGATGGCAAGCGTGCGGAGTGAAGTAGCGCGATGCGATGTTCCCGCCCTGCGCCGGACGCGACACCAGCACCGGTTTCGGCACGACCAGCCGCGATACGTCGCCCATGCCCATGCGCCTGCCCGCTTCCAGGCGGACCGCTTCGATTTTCTTCATCATGGTCTCGTCCGCATCCAGCTCTTGCGGCGTTTCGCGCCCGGTCTTTCCGAACGCTTCCGCAGCCATGATCATCACCGGCATCGCCATGTCGACGCAGCTTGCCTCGATCCCGTCGATCCGGTCGAGGGTGCTTCCGGTCGGCAGCAACTTCCCCGTGACGGCGCCGAGCGCATCGAGAAAGGTCAGCTTGATCGCCGCGCCCGGCTCGGTAACGCCGTCGATATGCGTGTCGCCCGCATACTCGACCTGCCCTCCGGGCGTCTGGATCAGCGCTTCGATGAGCGTCTGCGTATTGACGTTGTAGATGCGCACCTTCGTGGCGGGATTCTCGGGGCGGACGAGACCGGTTTCGATCGCGAAGGGACCCACGCCGGCGAGCATGTTGCCGCAGTTGGGCTTGGTGTCGACGAACGCCTCGGTCACCGAGACCTGCGCGAATAGGTAGTCCACGTCGGCCCCCTCATGCTGGGACCGGCTTACAATGGCGACCTTGCTCGTGAGCGTATTGGAACCCCCGATGCCGTCGACCTGCAGCGCATGCGGGGAGCCCATGACGCTGAGCAGGACGGCGTCGCGCCGCCCGGGGTCCGCAGGCAGGTCGGAGGCGAGGAAATAGGGGCCGCGCGAGGTGCCGCCGCGCATGAGCACACAAGGTATCTTGCGCTGCATTGTCAGCTCGCTTCCCGCGCGCGGGACCGAGGAATAGAGGCAAGCATGGCGGTGTTTACGAAATCAGGCTGGAACTGTCGGTCGAGTCCGTGATCGTACCTCATTGGATCGAACTCATGCGAAAAGCCCACCGCAGCATCCTTCTCTTCGCGTTCGCGGCGCTCCTTGCCGGATGCGCAAATTTCGCCGCCGTGTCGAGCGGGATGCCCGCGCAGCAGGTCCAGGCAAAGCTGGGACCACCCGATACCGTCCGGAAGAACTCCGACGGCTCCGAGGTCTGGGAATATCCGCAGGGGCCGCTCGGAGTCGAAACCTACATGGTGACGCTGGGGTCCGACCACGCCGTGCGGGAAGTCCGCCAGGTGCTGAGCGACGAAACCATTTCCAAGCTGCACGTCGGCATGTCCCGCGACGAGGTGCGCCGGCTGCTCGGCAGGCCGCGGGACATCGGCTTTTCCGGCTCCAGCGACGAAGACATATGGTCCTGGCGCTACCGCGAGTGGGGAGTCCGCAACATGGAGCTTTACGTCCAGTTCGACAGGCCCACCGGCGCGCTCAAGAAGATCACTCGGTTCCAGATCGATACGAGCGACGGCATGCGCCGCTGAGCGTCGAATCAGGCGCGCTTTTCCTGCTCGTATTCCTTCATCGCCTCGCGGGCGAGCCTGAACGCCTCGACCCCCGCCGGCATCCCGCAGTACACCGCCACCTGAAGCAGGACTTCGCGGATTTCCTCGCGGCTGCAGCCGTTGGTGAGTGCGCCCTTCACGTGGGTCTTGAATTCGTTCGGGCGGTTCAGAGCGGAGAGCATGCCGAGATTGACGAGGCTGCGGAGCTTGCGCGGCAGCTGCGGCCGCGCCCACAGCCATCCCCAGCAGGATTGCGTGACCAGCTCCTGCATCGGCATGCCGAAATCGTCGACCGTCTTCAGCTGCCGCTGAGGAACCGGCCCCGTCCCATGCCCACGCCCGCCGGGGTCCCCGTGAGCACGAGGTCGCCCGGGCGGAGCGTCACGCGCGAAGACAGCATCGCGATCTGCTCGGCGGTATCGAAGATCAGCTTGCTCGTGTGGGAATCCTGCATCAGCTCGCCGTTCACCCACAGCTTGATGCCGAGCTGATGCGGGTCGCGGAGCTCGCCCGCCGGGACGATCCAGGGCCCGAGCGGGCAGGAGCCGTCGAAGCACTTCTGGCTGACCCAGTCGTAATGGAAGGGCGAAGTCGGCGGGTTCTTGTCGCGCTTCATCGCATCGCGCGCCGAGAGATCGTTGGCGATGGTGTAGCCGGCGACGCAGCCCAGCGCCTTCTCCACAGGAACGTTTTTCACCGTCCTCCCGATCACGGCCGCCAGCTCGACTTCCCAGTCCACTTTCTGCGAGTACGCAGGGAGCTTCACTTTCGAGCCGGGCCCGACCACCGAGCTCCTCGAGGTCTTGACGAAGTGCCACGGCTTCTCGCCCAGATCCTTCATCGTCGGTCCCGGCTCCTTGCCCTGCGCGCGCGCCATCTCGGCCATGTGATCGGTATAGTTGGCGCCCGCGCAATAGATGTCGCCGGGATAGAGCACCGGCGCGAGCAGCTTCGCGCGCTCAAGCGGCACGCCTTTCGCCCTGCTCTTTCCGGCGGCGATGCGCTTCGCGAAGGCGGCGAACTCGCGGTGCGCCTTCGGCCAATCCTGCAGCGCGCCGAGCACCGTGGTCCAAGCGGGCTTGCCAGTAACGCGGGCCGCGTCGTAGACCTGCTCGCCGACGAGGAGCCCCGCGCGCGCTTCCCCGCCCGAGTTGAAACTCAGCAGCTTGTAGCTCATGGTCTTCCCTTCACGCGACGAGGCGCTTGACGCGCTTGATCCAGTCTTCGAGCGCGAGCATCTGGTCGGAGAGGAACTTGCGCGTGGTCTCGTCGGTGAGCTTGCCGTCGGTGAACTTGCCCGCCGCCATGCCGATGAATACTTCGGGCTTCACCAGCCAGTGCACCCCGAGCTGCGAAAGGATTGGGCGCAAGTGGTATTGGCCTCGGGAACCTCCCACCAGGCCCGTGGTGCAGCTGAACACCGCCGCCGGCTTGTTGTCGAACGGTTGCGGCTTGAACCGCGACATCCAGTCGATCGCATTCTTGAGCGGCGCGCCGACCGACCAGTTGTACTCGGGCGAAGCGAAGAGCAGCGCGTCCGCCGCGAGGATCTCCTCGCGTAGCTTCGTCGCCGCAGCCGGGAAACCCTTCTCCTGGACGTCGAAGTTGTAGATCGGAAGCTCGCCGATTCCCGTGATCCTGAGCTTGAGCCCGGGCGGCATCAGCTCGCCCGCCGCCCTGAGAGCCGCCATGTTGTAGGACTTCTGCCTGAGGCTTCCGCAGATGCCGAGTACCTGAAAGGCCGCTGGTGTATTCACGTTTTCTCTTGTCGGTCGAAAATCGGGCTCGTTTCCCGTCAGCGTCTCATCGCCGCGTCGTAGAAGCTCGGATCATAGTACGGGGTCGGATCGGTCAGCGACTTGCGCGGCTGCCCGTACTTTGAGCGCAGCGCGAGCACCGTCTTGACGCCATCCACGTCGATTTTCGCTTTCTTCTGGAATCCGTCGGTAGGGCTGAGCAACACTTTGTACGCAGTCTGGGCCGCCTGGGCATTCGCGTTGGGAAGGTTCTTGAGAAAAATCGCGATCGCCTCATCCTTGTTGCCGGGCTCGTACAGCCAGTCGACCGCGTCGCTGAATGCCCGGATATAGCCCACGACCGCGTCGCGATTCTGCTCGGCCCAGGCCCTGCGGGCGCCGCCGACCAGTCCCTGATAGCGGCCGAGCACGTCGGTTGCGTTCGCGAGACGGTTGAAGCCGCGCGCCTCGGCCTGCACTTCGAAGGGAGAAAGCAGCAAGGTGCCGGCGTGCTTCTTTTCCATCAGCGCCTGGAACCGCTGCAGCACGCCGCCGGCGGCCGCGGTCGTGTAATCCCGGTCTTTCTGCAATCCGTTGCGTTCGAGGATCTCGAGCAGCACGAATGCGTACCCGGTCGTGAGCGCGTCCACCGACAGGGTCTTGCCGCGCAGATCGCCGAAGCTTTTCACCTCGGGAACGGTTACGAGCCGCAGGAAACCGTTGTCCCCGCCCATGAAGGCGAACAGGTCGGGACCGGGCTTGGGCACCTCACCCTGCCCTTCACGGTAAGCGATCAGATTGTCGATCGCCGTCATGGCGATGTCGAACTTGCCGTCGATGAGGTTGGTGAGCTGGAACACCGAGCTCGGCGTGGGCGTGATTTTGGCCTCCAGGCCGTTCTCGGCGAAGAGGCCTTTTTCCTGGGCGACCCAGATGGGCCAGTTGAAGCCGCCGGGGAAGACGATGAGGTTGACGGTCTTGGGCGGCGCCGGCGGCAAAGGCGCGCACGAGACGAGCAGCAGCGCGATCGGCCCGACCATCAGTCCGAACATCCTACGCATTGTCTTCTCCCTTGGACTCCAGGCACGCCTGCGAGTGCGGTCACGCCACGGTCTTCAGCGGCGCCTTTTTGATTCCTTCGTGGCTTTCGCGAAACTCCGGAATGTCGGGCCGCGAGCCCCACATGCAGAACGACTCCGGCGCGAACGGGAACTGCCGCGGCCGGTAGCTCGATTCTTCCTCGGGCAGGATGTGCTTCACGCCCACCGAATATTCATAAACCATCCTGTCCGGTCCCTCGAAATACAGGAAGCACGCCGAGGAGGACGGATGGCGGCCCGGGCCGAATACGATCTTCACGTCCTTCTCGCGCAGGAAATAGTAAGAGCGCATCACATCGTCGAAATCCTCGACCTGGTGGTTGATGTGCTGCACCCCGGGGTGCGGGGACGGAAACAGCGCGAGCGTGTGGTGTATGGTGTTCACGCGCAGGAGCGGCGCGTCGCCGATCCAGTCCGACACGCGGGCATTCAGCACGCGCGTCCAGAACGCTTCGTCGCGTGAAGCGTTCGAGGTGCGCAGCCCGATGTGGCTGAAGTGCGTGATTCCGGCGTCGCGTGCGGGAAAATAGCGCTCGCCGCTGTGAAACGGGCGCACGACGATCTCGACCTTGTTGCCGCTCGGATCCTCGAAGGCGAGGAATTGCTGGACGCGGCGCAGCTCGCATTCGTCCTTGCTGCCGTAGCGCACCGGGTGGCCGGCCTTCTCGATCTCCGCGCCCGCCTTGTCGAAGTCCTCGCGGCTTTTCAGATCGAAACCGATAACGTGGTCCGAGGGATCGCCCTCGAAATAGACCAGCGTGTGGTCGCGCGTGTCGCCGCGCACCGACGTCTTGTCGCTGCGGAAATACGCGGCTTTGCCCTCCCGGCCCGCCAGTTGCAGCCCGACGATCCTGGTCGCGAACTCGATCGCCGAGTCGAGATGGGGCGTGCCGATACGCAGATAGCGGATGTCGTGGAGATCGACCATCGTTCGCTATTTCATCAGCGGCATGCCGAAATTGGCGCCGGGATTCACGCCCTCGCGCCAGCGCGAGGTCACGGTCTTGATGCGGGTGTAGAAGCGCACGCCTTCCGGCCCGTGCTGGTTCATGTCGCCGAAGATCGAGTGCTTCCAGCCGCCGAAGCTGTGGAACGAGAGCGGTACCGGGATCGGCACGTTGATGCCCACCATGCCGCAGTTCACCTTGTGCGTGAAGTTGCGCGCCACGTCCCCGTTGCGTGTGAAGATCGCCACGCCGTTGCCGTACTCATGGTCCGAGGGAAGCGCGAGCGCTTCCTCGAAATTCCTCGCCCGCACTACGGAGAGCACCGGGCCAAAAATCTCTTCCTTGTAAATGCGCATCTCGGGCCTGACCCTGTCGAACAGGCTCCCGCCGAGAAAGAATCCGTCCGGCTGCTCGGCCACCCTGAAGCCGCGCCCGTCCACCACCAGGCTTGCGCCTTCCTTTACGCCGAGATCGACGTAGCTTTTGACCTTGTCGCGGTGCTCGCGCGTGACGAGCGGCCCCATTTCGGAGGCGCGATCGGTCGACGGGCCGATCTTCAGCGCCTTGATCCTTGGGGTCATTGCCTCGATGAGCTCGCTTGCCGTGCGGTCGGTCACCGGCACCGCCACCGAAATCGCCATGCAGCGCTCGCCCGCCGAGCCGTAAGCGGCGCCCATCAGCGCTTCCGCCGCGACTTCGATATCCGCGTCGGGCATCACCACCATGTGGTTCTTCGCGCCCCCCAGCGCCTGCACGCGCTTGCCGTTGACCGAGCCGGTGGCGAAAACGTATTTCGCAATCGGAGTCGAGCCGACGAAGCTCAGCGCGGCGATGCGCGGATCAGTGAGCAGCGTGTCCACCGCCTCCTTGTCGCCGTTCACCACGTTCAGCACGCCCGGAGGGGCGCCCGCCTCGAGCATCAGCTCGGCGAGCCGCAAGGGGCAGGAAGGATCCTTCTCCGAGGGCTTGAGGATGAAGCTGTTGCCGCAGGCGATCGCCACCGGGAACATCCACATCGGCACCATCGCTGGAAAATTGAACGGCGTGATCCCGGCGCACACCCCGAGCGGCTGGCGGATCGAATACAGATCCATGCCCGCGGAGATGTTGTCGGAGAACTCGCCCTTCATCAGGTGCGGGATGCCGCAGGCGAACTCGACCACTTCGAGGCCCCGCTGGATCGAGCCTTTGGCGTCGGAGAGCACCTTGCCGTGCTCGTTCGCGATCAAGAGCGCGAGTTCGTCCATGTGCCGCTCGATCAGTTCCTTGAAGCGGAACATCACTCGCGCGCGCGTGAGAGGCGAAGTCTCCGACCAGCCGGCAAAGGCCTCCTTCGCCACGGCGATCGCGCGCTCCGTCTCGGCCTTCGAGGCGAGAGGCACCTTGCCCGAGAGCGCCCCGGTGGTGGGGTTGAACACGTCGCCGAAGCGGCAGCCGCTTTCACCGCGGGCCTGCTTGCCGCCGACGAAATGGGCGAGTTCACGGACCTTGGCGAGTGCGGCATCACGGGTGTTCATGGGATTCTCTTGAGATCCAGAGAGCCGAGCGTGCGGCGGTTCCCTGAATTATCTCAGAAACCGGGGACAGACCACTATTTCCCCCGCGGCAAAGCAAACAACAGCGCAGGGTTGAAATGGTGGTCTGTCCCCGGTTTACTGGACCGTCGCCCCCGAATCGCGCACCACCTTGCCCCACTTGTCGTAGTCGGCCTTGAGGTAGGCGGCGAACTGCGCGGGCGTGTCCGGGTCGGGCTCCATGCCGGTCGGGGCGATGAGTTTCTTCACCTCGTCGGCGCGCACCAGCTTGCCGATCTCGCCGTTGAGCTTGGCGACGATGTCGCGCGGCGTTCCCGTCGGTGCCAGCATGCCGATCCACACGATCGCCTCGTAGCCGGGGACGCCCGCCTCGGCGATGGTCGGCACCTCGGGCATCTCGGGCGAGCGCGTCGCCGTGCTCACGCCGAGCGCCTTCAATCGCCCCGATTTCATGTGCGGAATCGCGATCGGCGTGCCGACGAAGCTCACCTTGACGATTCCCGACATCAGGTCCTGCTGCGCCGGCCCGCTGCCCTTGTACGGCACATGGTTGAGCTTGATCCCCGTCATGTACATGAAGAGCTCCGTGACGAGGTGCTGCGCGCCGCCGTTGCCGGAGCTGGCGAAATCGATCTTCCCAGGCTCCTTCTTCGCGAGCGCAATCAGCTCCTTCACCGAATTCACCCCGAGCGAGGGATGCACGACCAGCACGTACGGTCCGGTCGCGATGCGGATCACGGGCGCGAAGTCGGCGAGCGTGTCGTACGGCATCGTCTTGTACACGTGCGGCGCGATCACGAAGGGCGAAGCGGTGAGGAGCAGCGTGTAGCCGTCCGGCTTCGCTTTCGCCACGTAGTCCGATCCGATCGTGCCGCCGGCGCCGGCGCGGTTCTCGACGAAGAACTGCTGCCCGAGCGTCTCGGAGAGCTTCTGGGCGATGATGCGCCCGGGCACGTCGGTCGTGCCGCCCGGCGAGAGCGGGATCACGATGCGCACCGGGCGGGCCGGATAGTCCTGCGCGGGCGCGGAAAGCGACCAGAGCGAAAACGCCAATGCAACGCCTATCGATCGCATTCCTCCGTCTCCTTTGCTCCCGTCATTGCGCCTCAGGTCCCTACCCCCGGTACACCGGTTCCGGCTGCGAGAAGAACGAGTGCAGGATGTGATAGACCGTCAGGTAGTTCTTCTGCTGGAAGCTCGCATGCGAGATGCCGGCCATGACCGCGAACTGCTTGTCGGGATGGGGCAGGCGCTTGAAGAATTCGATCAGGTCGTCGATCCCCGCGATGCCGTCCCATTGCCCGCGCATGATGATCGTGGGGACGGCGATTTTCGCAGGGTCGACGATCGGCAGGTTCGAGCACATGTCCACGTAGGTCCCGGTCGGCACCGAATCGTCCAAGGCGACGATGGCCTCGGCAAAAGCGTCGATCGTCGCCTTGTCCGCGGTGCCGGGATGGTCGCGCTCGAAGATGCCGCGCACGAAGGCGAGGTCGATCGGCCGGCGGTTCCTGGCCGAGAACTCGGGAAATTTTTTCTTTCGCTCGGCGAGCGTCGGGCTGCCCTCGCCCGTCCACACGAAGGCGTCGAGCGCGAGGCGCGCGACGCGCTCCGGGTGCGCTTGAGCGAACAGCGCCGCCCGCAGCGCGCCCGAGGAGATGCCGTACACGAGCAGCTTGCCCGCGCCCGAGGTCTTGAGGATGTATTCGCTGCCGGCGGCGAGATCGTCGGCGCCGTTCGCAATGTCGCAGTTGATGGCGCGCGATTTGTCCGAGCGCCCGTAGCCCTCGTGGTCCATGCACCAGGTCTCGAAGCCGCGCGCTGCGAACCAGTCCATCACCGAGGAACCGGGGCGCCCGGGGACTTTCAGGTCGAAAGTCGGCTGCGAGGCCATCGAGGAGCCGTGCACGAAGAGCACGGTGCCGCGCCTTTGCGCGCCCGCGGCGGGGAGTTTTTGCCAGAGAAACAGCCGCACGCTTTCCTTCCCCTTGCCGACCCAGTGCTCCCTTCCCGATTCTGCCGCGCGCGCTTGCGATGCCGCCTGCTTCACGTCTTCTCCTCCGGAAAAAGCACGAATTTTAGCACCCGCAGCCTGCCGGTTACGGGATGCTTCCGCCGCCGGGCTCACGAGCAGTCGAACAGCACCAGCTCGACCGCCGCGCTTGTCGACGTGCCGAAGGCGATCTTGCCCCTGCCGCGCAGCATGACGCGGTCGCGCCGCAGCAGCACCTCGCGGTCTGCCCCGATCTGCACGTAGGTGCCGTTGGTCGACTCGTCGATGAGGATGTACTGCACGCCCCTGCGCTCGATGCGCGCGTGCAGGCGCGAGGCGGTCTTCTCGCTCACCACGATGTCGCAGGTCGAATCGCGGCCGAGCGAGAGCGCCGTTTTCTCCCGCGGGAATTCCATGGTGCGCTCGCCGACCTCGAGGGTGAGCCTGGTCTGGATCTTGGCGCTGGAGGCGAGCCCCGCAACCTGGGTCGCGTCCTCGGTGTCCCCCCACATCAGCTCGAACACGCGCACCGCGTCGTGCTTGCCCTTGACCTGGATCGCGTCCAGATCGCGCAGGCTCGCGCGCTGCGCGGCGGGCAAGGCGTTCGCGGTCGCGCCGCTGGTCAGGATCTGCCCCGCCTTGGCGAGCGCGGCGAGGCGCGCCGCGGTGTTGACGCCGTCTCCCCAGAAATCGCCCTTGTCCTCGAGCACGAGCCCGAAATGAAAACCGATGCGGATGGCGAGCTTCACGCCCCCGGTCGGTGGCAGGGCGATCACGCGCTGCTGCATTTCCCTCGCCGCGTTGCAGGCGGCTTCCCCGTTGCCGAACACCACCATGATCTCGTCGCCTATCGTCTTGACGACCTGGCCCTCTTCTTTCGCAACGATTCCCCGGAGCTCGTCCAGGCAGGCCTCGATCGCCTTCGCGGCGGGCTTGTCGCCGAGCAGCTCGTAGAGCGCTGTGCTGCCGCTCACGTCGGCAAAAAGGATCGCGCGTTCCTTGGAGATCAGCGTCATCGCAGGCGGCTGTCGTTCAACGGCACCCATTCGAACGCATGGGCTTCGCATTTTGGTAAAGTATCCCCTATTTTCTGGGGGCCCGCCACGCCCTCCCGCGGAGATTTCCATGACTGCCAGCATCAAGGTTACCGAGCGCAAGTGCTACATCAACGGCCAATTCGTCGGCAGCGGCAGGCAGTTCGCCAAGATCAATCCGGTCGACGGCACCGTGGTCGCGCAGGTTCACGAAGCCGACCGCGCAATGGTGGACACCGCGGTACGCTCCGCGAAGGGTGCGCTGAAAGGCCCCTGGGGCAAGATGACGCTGCAGGCGCGCGTCGACCTGCTGCGCAAGATCGCCGAAGGGATCGAAAGGCGTTTCGACGATTTCCTGCAGGCGGAAGTCGCCGATACGGGCAAGCCGGTGTCCCTCGCGAGCCATCTCGACATTCCGCGCGGGGCGGCGAACTTCCGCGTCTTCGCCGACATCGTGCGCACCTACGGCACGGAGTCCTACCATCTGGATACGCCGGATGGCAAGGGGGCGGTGAACTACGCGATGCGAAAACCCCTTGGGGTGGTCGGCGTGATCGCGCCCTGGAATCTGCCGCTCTTGCTTCTCACCTGGAAGCTCGCCCCCGCGCTCGCCTGCGGCAATACGATCGTCGCGAAACCCTCGGAAGAAACGCCTTCTACCGCGACGCTGCTCGCCGAGGTCATGCACGAGGCCGGCGTTCCGGCGGGCGTCTACAACGTGGTGCACGGCTTCGGGCCGGATTCGGCGGGCGAGTTCATCACCACGCACCCCGAAGTGAACGGCGTCACCTTCACCGGAGAAACGGCGACGGGCGCCGCGATCATGAAAGCGGTCGCGCCGACGGTGAAGCCGATCTCCTTCGAGCTGGGCGGCAAGAATCCCGGCATTGTCTTCGCCGACTGCGACTTCGACGCCGCGGTCGCCGGCATGTCGAACGCGATCTTCTCCAACACCGGGCAGGTGTGCCTGGCGCCGGAGCGCGTGTACGTCGAGCGGCCGATCTTCGAGCGCTTCGTCGCCGCGCTGAAAGCGAAGGCCGAAGCGCTCGTGCTCGGTTTCCCGCATGACAAGGCCACCAACATGGGGCCGCTGATCTCCAGGCAGCACCGCGAGAAGGTGCTCTCCTATTACGAGCTGGCAAGGAAGGAGGGCGCGAGGGTCGTCACGGGCGGGGGCGTGCCGAAATTCGGGGACGCGCGCGACTCGGGCGCCTGGATCCAGCCGACGCTCTGGACCGGGCTGCCCGAGACCGCGCGCACCGTGCGCGAGGAGATTTTCGGTCCCTGCGCCCACATCGCGCCTTTCGACAAAGAGGAAGAAGCGGTCGCCATGGCGAACGACACGCCCTACGGCCTCGCCTCCACGGTCTGGACCAGCAACCTTTCGCGCGGCCACCGCGTCGGGCAGGCGATGGAAGTCGGCATCTCCTGGGTCAACTGCTGGTTCCTGCGCGACCTGCGCACGCCCTTCGGCGGGGCCAAGCTCTCGGGTATCGGCCGCGAAGGCGGCTTGCACTCGCTGAATTTCTATTCCGAGCCGACCAACGTCTGCATCAAACTGTGAACGCCGCTCCGCCGTGCTGAAACCGCTCGACTTCCCGAAATGGATCGAGGAGCACCGGCATCTGCTCAAGCCGCCGGTCGGCAACGCGCAGATCTGGCAGGACACGGATTTCATCGTCACCATCGTCGGCGGCCCCAACCACCGGACTGACTATCACGACGATCCCTACGAGGAATTCTTCTACCAGATGAAAGGAAGCGCGTTTCTCAACATTATCGAGAACGGCAAGCCTGCACGCATAGAGCTCAAGCAAGGGGCAATTTTCCTCATGCCGCCGCACGTTCGTCACTCACCGCAACGCCCCGAAGCAGGCAGCGTGTGCTTGGTGATCGAGCGCACGCGTCCCGAAGGCGTGAAGGACGGCTTCGAATGGTACTGCCTGATGTGCCACCACCTCCTCCACCGCGTCGAGATACAGCTGAAGAGCATCGTGCGCGACCTGCCGCCGCTCTTCGAGCAGTTTTACGCGAATGAACGAGTCCGCACCTGCGGCAGGTGCAGCGCGGTCCATCCGGGCAAAGGCTGAGCGAGTGAATCCCACCCTCGTTTCCCGCTCCAACGGAGGTTGTAAAATGGTCGAGCCAAGAGCGCAAATCTTTCTGATCGGGAGCCTCCATGCTTTGCTGCATGCCGCGAAATAGACAGAGGTTGGTGCTGATCGCAGTTGCGCTGGTACTCGGCGGCTGCGGCGGCATGCCCAAGAACGCCGAAGAGTTCCGGCAGTTTTCGGTCGAACGGGCACGCGTCGTTGGTTGGATGCCGGGCCTCGTGCCGAAGGAGACCTTCGAGGTTGAGCGCCCCTTCCGGGAGGTGTCATCGACGCTTCAAAAAAAGGCCAACGAATGCCTGAAGGTCGAGATCCAATGGGCCACCAATAGGCGGTCCGGTGTCGACACCTACAAGCCTACTTTCGTCGCCGGCCCCGCTAAGGCGGAACTTCATGTCCAGCTAAGGCGCGGCGCAGTTATCGAGGTAGGGGCTCCACCCGACGGCGCTTATCGCGTCGTGCTCGACGCCACCTCCATTGCCGCCAAGCGCACGCGAATCGACTTGTACACGATGTCCATAGACGACAACTTGCTCCGAAGGGCGCTGCGCGGCTGGGCCCAAGGCGACAACCTGGGTTGTCCGGATTTGACCAAGAGATGACTCTCCAAGAGCTGATGAAGCGGCGCCTTTACGCAATGCTGCTCGCGGCCGGCCTGCTCGCCGGGTGTTCGGGAGCAAAGACCTACCCGGATGCGCTCCCCAAAAACATGCACGTACGCACCGAGACTTCGAATATGCGCGCCGAGCTTCACATCCATCGGGTTGACGCGAACTGTCTGACCGAATATCAAGGCACGGTTCAACTTGATAAACCCTCGGTCGAGGTCGGCATACCCGCCGGACGACAGAGTCTCGTGGCTATTACTTTCTCGAGCTCCTCGTTCCTGACGGGCTCAAGCCGCTCGGTCCGATATGACACCCTGCTGACACCCCGCGCCGGCTACACTTACGATGTAACGGTCAGCTACGTGGACCGAATGTATAACGTGGCCATTCGCGAAATCGACCCACGCAAATCTTCGAGCCACGAAATCGAACGCAGGAGCTTGAAGGCTTGCAGCGGCTCCTGAATCTCGACGCTGGCATAGATCGGTGATCTCGCCGCGCGTCGATGAGCATCGCCAGGCGGCCCTCCGCGCCGGGCTCAGCTACGTCACCGACGGCCTCGCCGGAATCCGGCGCGAGCGCGCGGGAAAGGGCTGGGTTTACTACGCGCCGGACGGCGTGCGCATCACGAGCAAGGCGGAGCGCAAGCGGATCAACTCCCTCGCGATTCCCCCGGCCTGGACCGAAGTCTGGATAAGCCCGGACCCCGAAGGGCACATCCAGGCGACCGCGCGCGACGCGCGCGGGCGCAAGCAGTATCGCTACCATCCGCTGTACCGCGAAGCGCGAGACAAATCCAAGTTCGGGCGCATGCTCGAATTCAGCGAGACCCTCCCGGAGATCCGCGAGCGCGTCGAGCGCGACCTGCGTGCGCGCGATCTCACGCGGCGCCAGATCCTCGCCACCGTGGTGATGCTGCTCGACAAGACGCTGATCCGCGTGGGCAACGACGAGTACGTGCGCGAGAACCGCTCATTCGGCCTCACCACCCTGCGCGACCGTCACGTCGAGATCAAGGGCGCGAAAATGCTCTTCAGCTTCCGCGGCAAGAGCGGAGTCGATCACACGGTGTCGATCACCGACCGGCGCCTCGCCCGCATCGTCCAGCAGTGCCAGGACCTGCCGGGGCAGGAGCTGTTCAAGTACATCGACACCTCCGGCAGGCGCCAGACCATCTCGTCGGACGACGTGAACGCCTATCTTCGCGAGATCACCGGCCGCGACATCACGGCGAAGGACTTCCGGACCTGGGCGGGCACGATGCTCGCGGCGAGGGAACTCTTCCGGCTGGGGCCGGCGAAGACCCACCGCGAGGCCGAGCGCAACATGATCCGCGCGATCGACGCGGTGGCGAAGCGCCTCGGCAACACGCGCGCCGTGTGCCGCAAGTACTACGTCCACCCCGGACTGGTTCGCGCCTATCTCCAGGGCCTCACCGCGCCGCTCGCCCCCGCCGCTCTGCCGAATCGGGCACGCCGCGAGCATCCCACCGCCGCGCTCAGGCGCGACGAAGTCGCGGTGCTGCAGTTCCTGCAGGAAGACGCGACGGAGGCTTGAACCGATCCGGACTCTTTCGTGCCGTTCACACACAGAATCGCAAGGCGGGAGGACCTTCCGCAGATCGTCGGCATTTACAACGCGACGATACCGTCGCGCCTTGTCACTGCGGACACCGAGCCGGTGTCCGTGGAAAGCCGGGTTCGCTGGTTCAACGCGCATTCAGCAGACTCTCGTCCTCTCTGGGTGGTCGAGGCGCACGCGCACATTGCCGGATGGCTGAGTTTCTCGTCTTTCTACGGGCGCCCCGCTTACGACAAGACCGCGGAAATCAGCGTCTACGTCGACGAGGCGCACCGGAAGCAAGGCCTCGGCTCGTACCTCCTCACCGAAGCCCTGGCTCACGCGCCCGCTCTCAAACTCGATACGCTGCTGGGGTTCATCTTCGGTCACAACGTGCCCAGCCTGGCGTTATTCGAGAAATTCGGTTTTCAGCGCTGGGGGGTGCTGCCCAAGGTGGCGGAGCTGGATGACATTGAACGCGACCTCGTTATCGTTGGACGGCGAATATGATGGTTGCCGTGCGTAAAGCCAAGCCAAAAGACGCCGAGGCGGCAGCCGAGGTATTGCGCCGCTCAATCACTGAATTGTGCGCGCTCGACCACCACGGTGACGCCGACACACTTGCCCAGTGGCTCGCGAACAAGACCCCACGGGACTTTCTCTCGTGGCTGGCGACCGAAGATAATTTCTGCGTCGTCGCGGAAGCAAATGATCGAATAGTGGGAGTTGGACTTCTTCACCGGAGCGGCGAGGTACGGCTTTGTTATCTCGCTCCAGGGGCGCAAGGACAAGGTCTTGGCAAAGCGATCCATGTCGCGCTCGAAGAGAAGGCTAGAGCGTGGGGCGTGAAAAGACTCTACCTTGAGAGCACCGTCTCGGCGCGCCCGTTCTATGAAAAAGTCGGGTACCGGTCGGCGGGCGTGGCGAAGCCAGGTTTTGGAATATCGCATTGCCATCCCTATGAGAAGATACTGCCCTGACTCTGAGTTGCGCGGATGCTAAAGGTCTACGGGGATCTGCAGTCGGGGAACTGCTACAAGGTCAAGTTGCTGCTCGTCCAGTTGGGGCGTCCGCACGAGTGGCTGCACGTCGACATTCTGGAAAAGCAGACCCGCACGCCGGAGTTTCTCTCGAAGAACCCGAACGGCAAGATCCCCCTCCTCGAGATCGAGGAAGGGGTTTACCTGCCGGAGTCCGATGCCATCCTCAATTATCTGGCGGAGGGAACGCCCTTCCTGCCTTCCGAGCGTCTCCTTCGCGCGCAGGTCCTGCAGTGGCTCTTCTTCGAGCAGTACAGCCACGAGCCCTATATCGCGGTGGCACGCTACATCATTCATTACCTCGGCCGCCCGGAGAAATACGAGCCCAAGCTCCAGGAGAAGATGGCCCCCGGGTACGCCGCGCTCCAGGTGATGGAAAAACATCTGGCCAACCGCCGGTTCTTCGTTGCCGAGCGCTACACAATCGCCGACATCGGACTCTATGCCTACACGCATGTCGCCCACGAAGGAGGCTTCGAGCTTTCGCCCTACCCTGCCGTGCAAGCATGGCTCGAGCGCGTCAGGAGTCAGCCCGGCCACATCACCATGAGGGGCGAATAGCATGCGGCGCCAAGAGATGCGGGTGCACTACCGATCGGCAAAGTCCTTACCGAAAGCACAGGTGCTGCATCTGTACCGGTCGGTCCAATGGTCCGCGGCAAGGAAGCCGGTTCATCTCATGCGCGCGCTCAAGCGCTCGCATTCCCTCGTCACGGCCTGGGTCAAAGGCTCGCTCGTGGGCCTGGGGAACGCCATTTCGGACGGAAGCCTGGTCGTGTACTACCCGCATCTGCTGGTGTTGCCCGAGTTCCAGGGTCGCGGCATCGGACGGCAGCTGATGAAACGGCTGATGAAGCGATACCGCGGATTTCACCAGCACATTCTGGTCGCCGAGGGGAAGGCGGTTTCTTTCTACCGCAAATGCGGGTTCAAGCGCGCGGGCGAAACCGCTTCGATGTGGGTGTTCAGGGGGACGGAACATGGGTAGCGCCGAAGCCGTGTTCTACGACGGCGGGTGCACCTGCCGCCGGGTGCGCTATCGCATGACGTCGAAGCCTTTGTTCGTCCACTGCTGTCACTGCCGCTGGTGCCAGCGCGAGACCGGCGCCTCCTTCGCGCTCAACGCGATGATCGAGGCCGACCGCGTGCAGTTGCTCCAGGGCGAGGTCGAGGTCGTCGATACACCGTCCAACAGCGGCAAAGGCCAGAAGATCGCCCGCTGCCCGAAGTGCTACATTGCCGTCTGGAGCAACTACGCGGGAGGCGGTGACGCAGTTCGCTTCGTCCGCGTCGGAACGCTCGACGAACCCGACCGCTTGCCGCCCGACATTCACATCTTTACCGCGTCGAAGCAACCCTGGGTCGTGCTTCCGCCGGACACGCCGGCCGTTGCCGAGTACTACAAGGCCGCCGAGCTGTGGCCCAAGGAGAGCCTGGAGCGTCGTGCGGTACTGCGGGCTGCGAGCTCGCAGCCGAAGTAGGTGTTCAAAAGGAGTCTGCCGATGAAAGTGACAAGAAACCTCGGAATGCTGTTGCTGGCCGCCTGGCTCGTCATGACCGGGCTGATACCCTTGCTCAATCTCAGCTTTTCGGGACTGGGCACGGTGATGCACATCCTCGCCATCGCAGCCGGCGTCTTGATCGTCGTGGGCCGTTAGGAGCGCGAGACTGACGCAGTTCGCCCGTGCGAAATGACTGACCCGCCCTACTTTGCTTCCCGCCTCGCCTTCGAGTACCACTCGAGTATCTCCTCGCCGTTCCAGTGCAGCACGCCCTTGAATTTGGCGATGGCCTCGTAGACCTGCTCGAGGTACTTGATGCGGAACGGCTGCCCACTGATGTAGGGGTGGACGGCGATCGCCATGATTTTCGGCCGCGCGGCGCCTTCCCGGTAGAGCCGCTCGAAGCAGTCGATGCACTTCCGCGTCCAGTACGCGCCTTCATGGTGCTGCACGATCATCATCGGGATGTCGTTGCATTCCACCGTGTAGGGCAGCGTGACGAGCGGGCCGTTCGCAGTTGAAATCTCGGTGGGCTCGTCGTCGTACACCCAGTCGCCGATGTACTTGATGCCCGCCGCCGTGAGATGCTCCGGCGTCTCGTAGGTCTCGGTGAGTCCCGGCCCGAGCCAGCCGACCGGCCGCTTGCCGGTGAATTTCTCGATGGTTTCGAGCGAGCGCTTGATCATCGCCGGTTGGTCCTTCTCGTTGTGGATCGGACCCTGCTCGTAGCTGTGGCCCATGAATTCCCAGCCGGCGTCGCGGCACGCCTGCGCGACGCGCGGGTAATCGACGCACACGCGCGCGTTAATCGCGAGGGTCGGCTTGATGCGCAGCTTCTCGTAGAGCGCGTGAAAGCGCCAGAAGCCCACGCGCATGCCGTATTCGTGCCAGCTCCAGTTGGGCACGTCCGGGAGGAGCGAGACGCCGGTCGGCGCAGGCAGCACTTGCCGCGCCATCGGCTTCGCGATATCCCAGACTTCGAGATTGACGATGGTCCAGACGACGATGCGCTTCCCGGCGGGAAGCTTGAGCTTCGGCCGGTCGACGATTGCAGAATACGGGGCGCGGTCGCGGGGGATGGTCATACAGGGGACTCGTCGGGGTTTGTCATCCTGAGCGATAGCGAAGGATCTGCTTTTGAACTGCGTTACAGCAGATTCTTCGGGCTTCGCCCTCAGAATGACAGAGTAATTTACTTTTTCTTCGCTTTTCTCGGCATCTTTCGAACCGGCTGCCGCTTGGACTTCGCCTTGGGCGGGGCGGGCAGATCGAGCTTCAGCATCCGCATCGCGTTGCCGAAGTAGAGCTTGCGCCGGTCGCCGTCCCTCAACTTCAGCGAATCGATCGCTTTGATGATTTCCCGGATAAAGAGCGGTCCGCCTTCCGGGTCGAAGGGACAGTCGGTGCCGAAGAGCACATGATCCGCGCCGAAGAAGTCCAGCCCGCAGCGCGTCGCCGATTTCGAGCCGTTCACCGAGGTGTCCGCGTAGAACATCCTGAAGTAATCGACCGGGCGCCTGGCCATGCGCTTGAGGATGACGGTGTAGTCCTCGTCCGAAGTGCGGCTGCCTAGCTGGTCCATGCCGTAGCCGATCCGCGCGTCGAAGAACGGCGCCATCGCGCCCAGGTGGTGCGTGATGATCTTGAGATCGGGGAGCTTCTCCATCATTCCCGAGAACACCAGGCGCGCCATGAAAGCGCTCGTCTCGTAGGGCCAGCCGAACAGCCAGTAGATCTCGTACTTGGATTTGCTCTCGCCCGCGTAATCCGCGAATTTCGCCGTGCGGGTCGGGTGCACCCAGACGGGCAGGTCGTACTGGTTCGCCATGCGCTCGAAGATAGGGTAGAACTCGGGATCGTCGAGCGGCCGGCCGTTCACGTTCGTGAAGATCTGGATGCCCTTCGCGCCGAGCATCCCGATCGCGCGGTCCATCTCGCGCAGCGCCTCGGGAACGTTGTTCATCGGGAGCGACGCGACGAAGGCCGGGAAATGGTCCGGGTGCCTGGCGACGATCTCCGCCATGCCGTCGTTCGCCAAGCGCGCGAGCTCCGGCGTTTTATCGTGCGGCGCGAGGAACTCGATCGCCGGAAGCGATAAGGTGAGGATCTGCTTGTAACCCGGAAAGCGCTCCATCATGCGCAGGCGCGCCTCCAGGTCCCACAGCACCGGGATGTGCAGCCAGCGCTTGATCTGCGCGGCAAGCGCGGGACTCTCCTCCGCGATCGCCTTCACCCGCTCGAAAAATGCCGGTGGAAAGATGTGCGGGAAGATGTCGAGCTTGAGATTCGGGTTCATGAGAGCCCCAAAGGGGATGGATTCGGGATTCGCGGGCAAGGGATTGTGCCTGAAATCCTGCCGTTTCAGATCGCGCGCCTAGGCTCCGCCCTCGAGCCGGTCGATGAAGCTGGCCATCGCCTCGAGCACGACTGCGGGCTGGTCGCGGTGCGGGGAGTGCCGGCAGTCGGCCAGGCGCAACAGCTCGATCGGACCGCCGGTCTGCCTTGCGATGGCCTCCAGCTGCGCCATCGTCCCGTATTCGTCGTCGAAGCCCTGGATCGCGAGCACCGGGCAATGTATCCGCGGCAGGACCTCCTCGATGTTCCAGCTCCTGAAGTCCGGATGCAGCCAGATGTCGTTCCACCCCCGGAAGGTCTTCGCCGCGTCGGCATGATAGCGGCCGAGCTTCTGCGCGAGGTCCGTGCGCTCGAAGGCCGTCTTCGCCTCGGCGATGCTGCTCACGCTGATGTCTTCGACGAAAACATGGGGCGCCATGACCACCAGCCCCTTGACGCTGTCGCTCGTCGCCGCGTAGATGAGCGCGATCGAGCCTCCGTCGGAATGGCCCACGAGAACCGGGTCCTCGATGCCGAGCCGCTCGAGCAGCTGCGGCAGCACCTCGAGCGCTTCGACGTGCATGTAGTCGACCGCGCGCGGCCCGCGCAGCGCTTCGGATTGACCGTAGCCGTGGCGCGAGTAGACCACCGCGGCGCAGCCGGTTGCCGCAGCCGCCTTCTGCGGGAAATCGCGCCACATCGCGACCGAGCCCAGCCCTTCGTGGAGAAACACGAGCGTGGGCGCATCGGCGCCGGCGATTCTGAGGACTTCGAGCTTGCGGCCCTGGACGGTGACGAAAGAAGTTCCTTCAGCTGCGGGCAATGCGTCTTTCCTGCGCGGGATTCCTGGACATGATTCTATCCGAAGCCTGCAGATCCTCAGAGTTTCAGGGGCTTCCAATACCCGGTCAGCTCGAGATAACCGCGCCCGGCCTCCTTCTCCCCTGCCCGCGCGCGCACCGCACCTTCCCAGTAGACGGTGCCGGTGCTCGCGCGCGCGTCGAGCTCCTGGTCCTCCATGAGCGGCTCGATCTCCACGGTCAGGGCGCCGGCTTGCACGCGCACCGAAACCGGATACTCGGTCCCGGTCCGGGGCGAGCGCCAGCGCCTGAGCGGCTCGAATTGCACCTCTCCCGGCTTGAAGCTGCGCACGCGGCCGTCGGCGCCCCGCAGGGTTCCACCCGCCCAGAAACTGCCGCCGTCCCTTCCCCGCATGCGAAACGCCATCAGCGCCCCGCCGTCGGCAAGATTGATTCCGATCCAGTCCCAGCCGTCCGCTCCTTCCGCCAAAGGCTCGCTCGACCATTCGTGATCGAGCCAGGCTTCGCCCGAGACCTCCAGCTCGCGGCCGCCGATGACCACGCTCCCCGTGACCGCGAGATGGGGCAGGCTGTAGTAGTAGCTCGCCTGCGCCGGGTTCGGCCCTTTGCGGCTGAAGCCGCGCTCGCCCTGGAGCATCACCGCATGTTTCGCCTCGAACCGGAGCGCGTATTTGAAATCGCGCGCCGCGACCTCCGCGGCGTAGCCGCTCCCGGTTTGCTTGAGCGACCAGTCTTCGATCGCGACCTCGGTGCGGCCCTCTTCGGCCTGGGCGAGCCCGAACCCCGCGCGCGCGGCGCGCTGGTCGTGCAGCAGCCCTCCGGCCGCCGGATCGGCAAGCGCCGCATGCGCGAAGAGCAGCTGTCGCGGCGCGAACCGGCTCGAAACGTCTTCGGCGACGCGCGGCCGGTTGCGAAAAAAAGTGATCTGCACGCCGAGCTCTTTGCCGCCGGCCGCCTTGAGCCAGCCGGTGACGTACCACCATTCGCTGCGGAACTGCGGATGGCTGCCGTGGTCGCGCGGGAACTGCAGCGCCACGCCCTGGCGCACCGGCGGATATTCACCCTGCCCGTGGACCAAGACGGGGCACAAGGCGAGCGCGAGCGCGAACCTCACCAGTCCTCCTTCACCGCCCGCACGGCGTCGCCGCTCATCGCCTGGCGCCCGCTCGCGATCGCCGTGAATGTCGCCAGCACGAGCATCACCGCCACGAATTCGGCCAGGAGCCGCCAGGGCAGGTGCACCTCCATCCCCCAGTGGAACGAATGGCGATTGACGACGTGGATGAGCACGAGGCTGATCACCCAGCCGAGCGTGAGGCCCACGGCGAGACCCACAGCGCTCACCAGCAGCCCTTGTGCGGCGAGCATGGCGCCGATCTGTCGCCGCGTCATTCCGATGTGGCGCAGCACGCCGAACTCGCGCCTGCGCGAGAGCACCAGCGCGCCGAAGCTCGAGGAAAGTCCGAACAGGCCGATCACGACGGCCACGACCTCGAGCGCATAGGTCACGGCGAAGGTGCGGTCGAAAACTCTCAACGAACCTTCGCGGATCTCTCCGGGTCCGGCGATCTCGAGGTTCGTGCCGCCCGCGACGCGCGCCTGGATTTCGCGCGTCAGACTCGCCGGGTCCGCGCCGGGCGCGAGCCACAGCGCCGCGTCATTGGCGTAGGCGTCGCCGGTATGGCGAAGGTATTCGTAGCGCTCGATCAGCACCGCGCCCTGCTGGCGCGCGTAGTCGCGCCAGATGCCGGCGACGGTGAAGCGCGCGTGCCGCCCGCCGAGGGGGAGTTCGATGACCGCACCCGGCCGCCACCCGTACAGATCGGAGGCGACTTCGCTGACCCATGCCGCGGGCGGGTCGCCCGGTTTGAGCGCGTGCGCCGCACCGAGGAGCGGCGGCACCCTGCCTTCGGCTTCGACCGCACGGGCGAGAAGCGTGAGAGGCGGCCTGTCGGGAGCGACGATCAGGCGCTGGCTGCGCAGGAACTCGACGCGGCGGGCCCCGGGCAGCGCCGCAATCGTCCGCTGGTCGGCGAGCGACAGGAAGGCGGTGTCCGAGCCCGGTCCCGCGCGCAAATACAGGTCCGCGGGCAACATGCGCTCCAGCCACTCGTCCAGCGACTGGCGGAATGAGGCGACCATGATCGCCATCGACACCATGAGGCTCACGCTGGCGACGATCGCGGCGAGGCTCACCCCCGCCTGCTCCGGAGCGCCGCGAAGCTGCGCGAGCCCGATGCGCGCCGATACCGGCCCGAGGAGCCGGGCAACGCGGAACCCGAGCACCGCGATGCGCGGCATCAGCATCACCGTGCCGATCAGAAGGAGCGCGATGGCGCCGTAGCCGAACAAGGGCAGCCCGCGCACCGGCCCCGCCTGGGTGAGGGCTGCTCCGGCGAGAAGCACCGCAAGTCCCGGCCACGCCGGCTGCAGCCGCGCGAGCGCGCGCTCTTCATCGCCCGCCTTCAAGGCGGGCGCCAGCCCCGCGCCGGCGGCTTCCAGAGCCGGCGCAAGGCTGCCGAGCACCGCCGCGAGGATCCCGAGCGAGAAGAACAGCGCGAGCGCCGGCCAGTCGAGCGCGAGCGTCGGCTCGAGGCCGCGAAAATATCCCCCTCCGAGCTCTGCGCCGAAGCGCTCGAGCACCAAGGCGGCACCCGCATGGCCGAGGGCAATACCAGCGAGCGCGCCCATCGCGCCGATCACGGCGGCCTCGGCGAGGAGCATCGCAACCAGCGCCTTTCGCGTCATGCCCAGAACGCGAAGCAGCGCGAGCTGCGCGCGCCGGCGCACCACGGCGAGAGCCTGCGCCGAAAAAACCAGAAGCCCTCCGGTGAAGAGCGCGACCAGCGCCAGCACGTTGAGATTGACGCGGTAGGCGCGCGACAGCGCGCCGCTTCGCTCGACGTCGGCGTCGGGCCGCTCGATGAGAGTGCCCGGCGGAATCTCGGCGCGCAGACGCCCCGCCACCCGCTCCGGATCGGCCCCCGGGCGCAGCCGCAGGTCGATGCGGTTCAAATAGCCCGAGCGCAGGAAAATCGCCTGCGCCGCGCCGATGTCGACGATCGCGAATTGCTGCCCGCGAGCCTCGCCCAGCACTCCGGCGACCTGCAGCGAAAGCACGCGCAGACCTACCTGGACGGAAAGCGCGTCGCCTTTCTTAAGCCCGAGCGACTCGGAGGCCGCGGCGGAAAGAAAAATCCGGTCCGGACGCAGAAAATCCAGCCGGTCGGAAATCTCCACGCCCGCCAGGAAGGATTGAATCCGCGCGGCGCGGAAGATATCGAGCCCGAGAATTTTCAGCGGTTCGCGGCCGCCGACGAGCTTCGCATCCACTTCGAGCACGGGACTCGCCACCGCCACTTCGGGCAACTTTGCAAGACGCGGGTAGAGCGACTCCTCGAACCCCGCCCGCGGGCCCCGCACCGCGAGATCGGCCTCTCCGGAGAGCGTCTGCACGGCTGCGGCGAATTCGTTGAGCGCCGCCTGGTTGATGAGCCGGACGGCGTAGCCGAGAGCCACGCCGAGCGCGATGGCGAGGACCGATAGAGCGAGCCTGCCCTTGTGCTGGGCGAGCGGTGCGAGCAGTAGATTGCGGTGGACCGCGTAGCGGCTCATTCCGCCATGTTAGCGCTCGCGCGGCCCGCGCGCCGGGATCAGCCGCGGCTCGGCGGAGTTTGGTTGATCAGGATCCAGTACATCCCGAGCTGCGTGACCGCGTGGGCGAAAGCGGAGAACTCGATCGGCTTGCGCACGTAGCTGTTTGCGCCGGACTGGTAGCTGCGCAGCATATCCTCGTCCTCGCTCGAGGAGGTGAGGACGACCACGGGGGTGAGCTTGGTGCGCGGGTCGGCGCGCATTCGCTGCAGCACGTCGATACCGTCGAGCTTGGGAAGCTTGAGATCGAGCAGGACCACGGCGGGCATCTTCGCCGGCTCGCGCCCCGCGTGTTGGCCCGTGCCGAAAAGGAAGTCGAGCGCTTGCTGGCCGTCCCGCGCGACGAAAACCTCGTTCGCGATGTTGGCCTTTCGCAGCGCGCGCAGCGTCAGCTCCTCGTCGTTCGGGTTGTCTTCAACGAGCAGGATCGTCTTTTCCATCATCGTCTCCTGGCGCTGCCGGCTGCGCCTTCAGTGATTTTCGCGGCGGACGGCTTGAGCGAGCCGACCGCCAGGAGCTGCGCCATCGGCTCGGGGTGAACGGCGGGGGAAAACAGATACCCCTGGGCCTGATCACAACGGTGCATGCGCAGGAATTCCAGCTGCTCCACGGTCTCGACTCCTTCCGCGATCACCCGCACCCCGAGCGAATGCGCGAGCGAGATCACCGCCTGCGTGATCGACGCGTCGTGCCCGTGCTGGTGGGCCTTGCTCACGAACGAGCGGTCGATCTTCAGGCAATCGATCGCCAGCCGCGAGAGATAGCTCAAGTTCGAATAACCCGTACCGAAGTCGTCCACGGCGATCTGCACGCCCAGCCCTTTCAGATCAGTGAGGACGGCGACCGTCCGATCGCGGCTCTCGACCAGCACGCCTTCGGTGAGCTCGAGCTCGAGATTGTGCGGCTCGAGCTTCGATGCGCGCAAGGCGCGCTCGACAGCCTGCACGAAACCGGGACTGCGGAACTGCTGCGCCGAAACGTTGACGGCGAGCCGCAGCGCAGCGAGCCCGGCCTCGCCCCAGACCCGGATCTGGCGGCAGCTCTCGGCGAGGGCGAATTCTCCGAGCGGATGGATCAGGTCGGAATCCTCCGCGACGGGGATGAACTGCCCCGGGGGGATCCATCCGCGCTGCGGGTGGTTCCAGCGCATCAGGGCCTCGACCCCGACGATGCGCCCGTCGGCGAGCACGACCTGAGGCTGGTAGTGAATTTCCAGTTGGTTCGTCTCCAGCGCGAGCCGCAATTCGTTCTCCAATTCGACCCGGTCGGTGGTCTGCCGGGTCATGGCGGCGGCGTAGAACTGGAAGCCGTTGCGGCCGTCGGCCTTGACGCGGTGCATCGCGGCGTCGGCGTTGCGCAGCAGGATGTCGAACTCTTCGCCGTCGCGCGGATAGATGCTCGCTCCGATGCTCAGCGTGACGTGGAGATCGCGTTCCTCGAGCCGGAACGGCGAGCGCATCGCCTCGCGGATCTTGCGCGCCACGGAGACAACGTCGTCCGGACGCGCGAGATCGGTCGCGAGCACCGCAAAGGCGTCTCCACCGAGCCGCGCCACGCTGTCGCCTACGCGCACGGCGCTCTTCAGACGGTCGGCGACCATTCGCAGCAGCGCATCGCCCGCCCCGTGGCTGTAGGTCTCGTTGACCAGCTTGAAGCGATCCAGATTCAGGACTAGCAGCGCCGCCGGCCGGCTCGCGCGCCGGGCATGCGCAATCGCCTGCAAGGTGCGATCGCCGAGCAGGTCGCGGTTCGGCAGGCCGGTCAGCGGATCGTAATTCGCCAGATACTGCAGGCGCGCTTCGTAGGCTTTCCGCTCCCGTATGTCGCGCGCGATCGTCGAGAAGAAGCGTATCTCCCCGTCCGGCCCCCGGTGGGCGATGATCACCTGCGAGACCGGGATTTGCGTCCCGTCGGCGCCCAGGATCGCCGTTTCTCCGGTCCACACGCCGTCTCGCGAAGCGGCCGGCGTTCCTTCGCGCTCGATCAGCTCGCGCGCCCACGCGGGATAGATTTCGCTCGCCGACTTGCCTGCCCCTTGCGATTCCGGCGCGCCGATCAATTTGCGCCCGGCGGCGTTCAGATAGGTGATCGTTCCTGCGGGGTCGGTCATGCAGACATAGTCGCTGGTCGCCTCGAGGATCTGCACCAGGCGCGCGCGCTCCTCCTCCGCGATGCGGATGCGTTCGCGTTCGCTCGCCTCCGACAGGGCGCGTCTCACGACCGTGCTGAGCCGCCGCATGTTGTTCTTCAGGACATAATCGGTCGCGCCGAGCCGGATCGCCTCGATCGCCCGCTCCTCGCCGATCGTGCCCGACAGGAAGATGAACGGAACGCCCGGAGCGAGTTCCTTCGCCAGGCGCAGCGCATCGACGCCGTCGAAGCGCGGCATCGAGAAATCGGAAAGAATCGCCTGCGGCTTCGACGAGCCCAAGACCCGTTTCAGGTCCTCTTCGGCGTCGACCCGGTCCCACGAGACCTCGAACCCGCCCTGATCGAGCGAGCGCAGCGCGAGCTCGACGTCGACTTCCGAGTCCTCGACGAACAGCACCTGGATCGCGGTTCTATCCATGCGCCTTTTCCACGACCGGCCCATCGGCGGCCTCCTCGCCGGCGACCGCCAGCGTGAAGAAGAACACCGCTCCCTTGCCGACTTCCCCTTCGGCCCAGATGCGCCCGCCATGCCGGTGCACGATGCGCTGCACGGTCGCAAGCCCGATGCCGGTGCCGGCGTACTCGGTCGCCGAATGCAGGCGCTGAAACGCGCCGAAAAGCTTGTCGGCATAGGCCATGTCGAAGCCCGCTCCGTTGTCGCGCACAAAAAAGGTCGTGCGCCCGCGATCCTTCAGCGCGCCGATTTCGATGCGGGGTTTGGCCGACTTCGAGGTGAACTTCCACGCGTTTCCGATGAGGTTCTCGAGGACGACCCGCATCAGATGCGGATCCGCCTCGGCGGATATCCCCTCCCAAATCGAGACTTCCACCGCGCGGCCGGGCTCGTGCTGTTCCAGTTCACCCACCACCTGTCGCGCGATCTGGCCCAGGTCCACCTTCCTGCGCTCGAGCGGCCCGCGCGACACGCGGGCGAGCTTGAGCAGGTCCTCGATCAGCTGGGCCATGTGCTGCGTCGAAGAGCGTATTCGCGACAGGTAGCGCTTTGCATCGCCGGGAAGGTCCTCGGGAAAATCGTCGAGCAGCGCCTGGCCGAACCCGTCGATCGCGCGCAAGGGCGCGCGCAGGTCGTGGGACACCGAATAGGAGAAGGACTCGAGCTCGCGGTTGGCCGTCTCCAGCTGCGCGGTGCGTTCGCGCACCCTCCCCTCGAGCTCCGCGTTGAGGCGCAGGATCTCGCGCTCGGCGCGGCTGCGCTCCTCGGCCTCCTGCGCGAGCTTCGCATTCGACGCCTCCAGCTCCCGCGTGCGCCGATCGATCTCCGCCAGCATATCGTTGAACGAGTCGGCCAGCATTCCCACCTCGTCGGCGCTCATCTTCACGGCGCGGCGGGAATAGTCGCGCTGCCCCACCACCTCGCGGGCGATCTGGGCGATCGCGAGGATCGGCCGCGTCACGATGTTCTGCATCCACGAGGACATGAGCAGCGCGACCAGCATCGCGGCGATCAGAACGACGGCGGCGATCCCGAGGTAGTCGAAGACCCGGTCGAAAAGCTCGTAGTCGGCGCGCAAGTACACCGTCCCGAGGATTTCTCCGTCGCTCACGATGCGCTTGAACAGAACCAGGTCCCTCGCGTCGACGCGCGCGCTGTCGGCCTCGGGCAGCTTCGGAAACGCGCGCAGGTCGTCGGCTCGCGCGTAGGTCGCGAAGAGCGCCCCGCGAGCGTTGTAGACGGCGGCGGAGCTCACCAGCGGCCGGAACCGGAGCAGGCTCAGATTTTCCTTCGCGACCCTGACATCGTCGAATGCCAGCGCCGGCGCGATCGTGCGCCCGAGCAGCTCCGCCTGGGTGGTCATGTCCGACACCAGGATGCGGTGGTAGGCGCTCAGGTCGTAACCGAGCACTGCGGCCAGGGCGACGATCAGAGCCACCAGGGTGGTGACGAGCATCATCCCGAGCAGCTTTTGCCGCAATGAGCGCAGAGAGGGCAGCTTCACGACGATTTCGACACGACTTTGCGCGCGACTCCGAGCAGGCGCGCGCTGATTTTCAGGTTGCCCGCTTCGGACGGGGGAGGCGCTACGTCGAAACGGACTCTGTCCTCGACCACGACGAAATTGATCATGCTGCCGAGCTCGAGCCCTTCTTCCGACTCGGTGACCGTGAGCAAGGCCTGACCTCTGGCCGCAGCCAGAATTTCGCCCAGGCGCCCGCCGTGCGCCCGGCCGACGAAAAGGACGTGCAGGCCCGCGATCGGGTCGCCCGGCCGGAGCTTGCGCACGCGCACCGGCCGGCCGTTGACGCTGCGGCCGGCGACGATCTGCGTGAGCTCGTCGGCCAGCGCATCGGCGCCCATCACGCCGATCGTCACGGGGCTGTCGGCGCGAGCGAAGGTCCCGCTCGGCCACTCGACGTAGCTGCCGAACTTGTAGAGGAACGCCGCCTTGACGCGATACTCGTCCGCCTGCGCGTCCGCTTGTACTGGACTCGGGCCCGCGACCCCTGCCGCGATCCCGATGGAAAGAGCGCAGGCGCGCAGCAGTCGTGTCACGAGCCGCCAATCGAACTCGGCGAATCTCCATCCCGATCGCTTGCTCAGTAGGTCCATCTGAGCTTCGCATACGCCCCGCGAGCCATCTCGCTGCGCGTCGCGGCGTTTCCGAATTCCGCATGGCTCGAGGCGAAGAGGTTTTGCCCGACGAGCGCGAACTCAAGCTCGCGCAGCAACCGCCAGGCGAAGCGCACGTCCACCGCCGTATAAGCCGGGACACTCGGGTTGGGCAGCGCGCCGACGCGTCGGACTCCGATATTGAGCTCGGTGCGATCGGGCAGGTCGAGCGACGAGCGCAGGAGCCACTGGTGCGCCGGATCGTTGCCCGCCGCGCTCGCGTTGGTATCCCCGCTGTCCGGCTTGAAGCTCAGGCGTTGTCTCAGGAAGAACGCTCCCGCGCTCAAGCGCCAGTTCCTCGCCGCCTGATAGCTGCCCCAGGCTTCGAGTCCGTCGCCGGTGCCCTCCATCTTGTTGCCGAGCACGACGCCGCCTCCGGGAGCGGGCTCGACGCTGCGCAGCTTGTCGTAGATGTTGTGGAACACGGAAATCGAATACGTGGCCTGCGGCGAGAGCTGGTCCCGATAGCCGACCTCGAAGACCTTGACCACCTCGGACGCGAAGTCCGGCCCACCGTTGAGCTGAAGCGGCGGCCCGACGAAAAAATCGCGGTCGATGCGCGAGGGCGCGCGCAGGGCGCGCGATACCGCGCCCCAGACCAGGCGCTGCTCTTGGAGTTTCCAGGCGAGCCTCGCCGACGGCAGGGGCTCGGTGCCGGTGTAGTAGTTGTTCTCGAGCTTGGCGCCGAGCGTGAGCCGCAGGTTTTCTTGCAGCGCGATCTCGTCCTGCGCAAACACGTTGGCCCAGCGCATCCTCTGATTGGCGGGCAGGAAAGCCAGTGCGGCGCTGTTGGTCACGTGATCGTACCCGTACCGATAGCCGCCGCCCCAGGTGAGCCGGTGTCCCCCGATAGCCTTCAGTCCGTGTTGGAACTCGAAATCGAAAATATTGAGGTGCTCCGCGAAAACGCCCGGAATGTCGCGCTCGGTCTGGTCGACATTGGCCTGCACTTGCAGACTGCCCCACCCCGCAAGGTCGCGGTTCCAGCGGCCGAGCAGGTTTGCTCCGGAAATATGCGAGTTCTGGTCGGTCACCTGGTCGAGCACGCCTCGGTAGCCGTCGCCTTGCAACGTGAAGCCGTTCACCGCAGTGCCCCAGTCGGCCCGAAAACCGACCTGCGCCTTGCTCCAGCCGTCGCTCAGGGTGGTGCCGTTCGCGGTGCTCGTGTCGAAGACATCGAAGACCCTGCCGTAAGCCCGATACGACACATTGCCCTCCGCGCCGCCGTAGCGCGCGCCGTAACCCCGTTCGAGGTCGCCCGCGTGTCCGTACGCGAACGCGCCCTGGGTATCGGAGGCCCGCCGCGTGATCACGTTGATCACCCCGTTCACCGCGTTTGCACCCCACAAGGTCGCTCCGGGGCCGCTGATCACCTCGATGCGCTCGACGTCTTCCAGCATCACGTCCTGGGCATCCCAGAAGACGCCCGAGAAAAGCGGCGTGTAGACGATGCGGCCGTCGATGAGGACCAGCAGTTTGTCGGCGGTGGTGCCGTTGAATCCGCGCGCGCTGATCGCGTACGAGCTCGCGCTCGCGCGCGCGACCTCGAGGTTGGGCGCGAGCCTCAGGGCTTCTGAAAGGCGGGTCGCGCCCGAGCGGCGGATGTCCTCCCCGGTGATCACAAAAATCGATGCGGGAGCATCCGAGAGCCGCTCGGCGTGCCGCGATACCGATGTGACCTGGATGTTGCCCAGCTCTTCGATGCTCAGATCCGCGATGTCCGCGACGCGTATGGTTTGCGCGCCGACGGCCACCGAAGCAAAGAAAATGTTGAAGACGAGCGCGCGCCGCCAGCGCGCCAGCATCGAGCAAGTGCTTGAAATTCCTGTGCGGATCACCTCCCAGCCCTCATTCCCGCGTCGACGATTCGAGCCTAAGCAGACGGCTGCGCTGCGTCCATCGGGGAATCCCGACACATCGTGTCGGGAAAACCCGATAAATGAAACGAATCAGCTGATTAGTCCGTGCCTCATCGAGAACTTCACGAGCTCGACGGTATCGCGGACCTTGAGCTTCTTCATGATGCGCGCGCGGTAGGTTTCCACGGTCTTGGGCGACAGCGACAGCGCCTGCGCGATCGCGGCGTTGGTGCGCCCCTCGACGACCAGTTGCAGCACGTCCCTCTCGCGCAGGGAGAGGCTGTCGAGCGGGCTCACGTTCGCGCCTTCGCGAAGGTAGTCGTCGATCACCGTCTCGGTGATCCGATGGCTCAGGTAGCGCTTGCCCGCCCGCAGCGCGCGGATCGCCTCCACCACTTCCTCGCCCGCGGATTCCTTCAGGACGTAGCCCTGCGCGCCCGCCTGCAAGGCGCGGTAGATGTGCTCGGCGCTCAGATACATGGAGAGGATCAGCACGCGCGTCTCCGGACATTTTTCGACGATGCGCCGCGTCGCTTCCACGCCGTCGAGCTCCGGCATGGCGATGTCCATGATGACGATGTCCGGGCGCAGACGCAGCGTCTCGGCAACCGCCTCGCGACCGTTGCCCGCGACCGCGACCACCTGCAGGTCGCCCACTTCGAGCAAGGCCCGAAGACCGTCCCGGACGACCGCGTGATCGTCGGCAAGCAGCACCGTGACCGGCATGTCACACCCCCGCTTTGACGTGGTACTCGACGAGCACCTGCACACCCGCACGCAGACCGGCCTTCAGCGAGAACTGGGCCCCGACGGCCTCGGCCCGCTCCCGCATGATCAGCAGCCCCCAGCCGGCTTCGCGGTTGGATCTCTCGATCCGCTTCGGATCGAAGCCGACGCCATTGTCGCGGACCGACAAGGTCGCCAACCCGTTGGCGCGCCGGATCGCGATTTCGACGCGTTTCGCGTTCGAGTGCTTGGCGACGTTGTTGAGCGCCTCCTGGGCGATCCGGAACATGGCGAGGTCCACCGGCTTGGGCAGATCCGTCCCGCGGGCGTCTCCCTCGAAAGCCACCTGAATTCCCGTTCTGTGCGAGAAGCCGGTGGCGAGCGAACGCAGGGCGGCGGGAAGCCCGTAATCGTCGAGCGCGTGGGGACGCAGTTCGGCCATGACGTTGCGCATCGCGTCGACCGTACCCGCGAGGAGCGAGCCGCATTCCTCCAGCCGCGCGGCCAGTTCGGGCTTCGCCCTCTCAGGCAGGCCGCCTGCGACGATGCTCAGGTTTATCCCGAGCGCGGTGAGATTCTGCCCGACCCGGTCGTGCAGCTCTCCTGCGAGGAGCCTGCGTTCGGCCTCCTGGACCTCGACCAGGCGCCGGGAGGTGGCTTTCAGCCGGTCGGCGTAGCTGTGGAGGTCTTCCTCGGCGCGCTTGCGCTCGGTGATGTCGTGAGTGATCTCCGAGAAGCCGCGCGATTTTCCGGTTTCGTCGAGCAGGGGCGTGACGATGACGTGGGCCCAGAACTGCGACCCGTTCTTGCGCACGCGCCAACCCTCGCTTTCGTATCGCCCCTGGACCGAGGCGAACTGGAGCTGCATTCCGGGATCGCCCCGGGCGGCATGATCGGGCGGGAAAAAGCAGGAGTAATGCCTGCCGATGATCTCTTCGGCGAGATATCCCTCGATGCGCTCGGCTCCGAGGTTCCAGCTGGTGACGTAGCCGTTCATGTCCAGAATGTAGATGGCGTAATCGCGGACGTTCTCCACCATCATGCGAAACCGCTCCTGGGAAACGCGCACCTGTTCTTCGGCGAGCTTCCTCTCGGTGATGTCCTGGCAGACGCCGATGACCCGCACCGGCTTTCCCGATTCGTCACGGTCCACGCGAGCCTGATTGTGCACCGTCCGGACGACCCCGTCCGGGCGCACGATGCGAAACTGGCATTCATAATCGACACCGCCGCGCAGCGCCTCGTTCGCAATCTTCGCCGTGCGCTCCCGGTCTTCCGGATGGACAAGCGGGTAAAAACCGTCGAAAGTCGGCGGCACTTGATCGTCGCGGAGGCCGAAGATCTTGATGAGCTGGTCCGACCATCTGCGCGAGTTGGTCCGCACGTCCCATTCCCAGCTGCCGAGATTGGCGAGCGCCTGCGCCTCCTGGAGCTGGACGTCGCGCGCCCGCAGGGCCTCCTCCTGCCGCCGCCGCTCGGTGACGTCGCGCGCCACCGCGACGACGTGCGCGATTTGGCCGTGCGAATCGAACACGGCGCTGCGGTGGCTCTCGATCCAGCGTATCTCTCCGCTCGGGAGGAGAAACCGAAACTCCACATCCCGGTTCTGCCCGTCGCGGACGGTGTCGAAGAACGCCTTCTCGACCTCGTCCTTGTCCTCGGGGTGAATTTCCAGAAACGCATCGGTTCCCACGAGATCCTTTTGGCCTCCGAACAACCGGCCGTAGGCGGGATTCACGTAAATCCGGCGGCCCTGCGGGTCGATTAGGATAATCAGGTCGGAGGCACTCTCGGCAATCAGGCGGAAGCGTTCTTCGGTTTCGCGCAGATCTTTCGTCATCTGCGCGGCGAGCTTGAGCGCGCGATTGCGCGAGGAAGACAAGGAGTAGAGCACCGCGAAGAGAAGCAGGCTCGAGAGCACGCCGCCGGCCAACACCCCTGAGGGCCAGAGGGTGTCGAGGCGACCGATTATTGCGGACTTCGGCGCAATGTAATGGAATTCCCATATTCGATTGGCAACTTCGACCGGCAGTACTTGTACGAAGGTGCTGGAAGGATCGATCGCAGAATGTGCGGGGGAACCCTTGGTCAACTGGTCACTATCAAACAGCAGTTGCTTTCTTTCGGAGGAATCGGGACCGCGTTCATCTGCAGACCCGCCGTTGTATAACCTGATTCGCATGTACTGCAGCTTTTCCACGTTGAGCGCGCCTTTCATCAGGTTTTCGACGTCAAAACCTGAGCCGACCGAACCTATATAAGCGCTACGACGCTGCTCGGCCGTTTCAATAGGCATCCCTTTCTTGTACACCGCGAGTCGCATCGCTAAATAGATGGCTTCCTTCGCACGCTTTACGCGTAGCGGCTGTGCGGAACTCGTTAGTTTTCCCGTATCCCGCCCTAAGCGCATCGCCGCCGCTATCTTTTCCGGGTTCGGAGACAGAGGAGTCGCGCCAAGGTCGAGGCCAAAAGCAAATTCGTAGTCGGACATCGGCTCGAGATATACAATCGCGTAATAGTCGGAGCGGTCCCCAGGTGGCTTGATCGCAAAGTCAGGGTGGCCTCGTGGGTCAAGGCTGGTGTCACGACGCACCGCTTCTTCAAAGCGCCTCCTGTCCTGTGCGCGTATGTAGGCAGCGTAATTCAGCGAAATGAACCCAGGATACCGATGCTCCAGGTCGAGGGATTCGACAAAGCGATGGAATCGAAGCCGGTCGACTGGGTCTTCGCCGGCAAACAGCGCTCGTAACGCGTACAAAACATCACCATAGGAGCGAAGACGCCCCTCAATGATGCTGCTTGCATCTCTTGCTTCGCGCTCAAACCGTAGTCGCGCGACGTCCTCGACCGAATTCTGGATAAGCGCGAACAGGAAAAAAGAGACCGTAATCCCTGCGGCCATTACCAACCAGGGGAGCACGGCTGAATGAAGAACCGGCCGAGTCGCCCCGCTCGTGGCTGCAGTCATCGTCTCCGTCTTCATCTTGCCGATTTTCGTACCCCGATCGTTGCGCCTTAAAAGCGATACTACTCCACCGCGCGTAATTCTTCGATTCCATGGCATTTCATCGGGAATAAGAGTAAAGGCCGGATTGCCCCGGCCTTACTCGATCCTCCCGAATAAAAAAAGGCTTATGCGGTATCAGGCGCCCGTAGGGAGGACTCGCGCAGGGCTGTTTACTCGGATCGCCGCGCCGCACATCGCTGCGTTCTCCGCCCGGATCGCCGCACCGCACATCGCCGCGTCTCCGGCTCGGATAGCCGCGCCGCACATTGCAGCGTCCTCCGCTCGGATTGCCGCACCACACATCGCTGCGTCCTCCGCTCGGATTGCCGCACCACACATCGCCGCTTCCATGGTTCGAATAGCCGCGCCGCACATTGCAGCGTCCTCCGCACGGATGGCCGCACCACACATCGCTGCGTTCTCCGCTCGGACGGCCGCGCCGCACATCGCTGCGTTCTCCGCTCGGATTGCCGCACCACACATTGCAGCGTCCTCCACCCGGATGGCCGCACCACACATCGCTGCGTTCTCCGCTCGGACGGCCGCACCACACATCGCTGCGTTCTCCACCTGGATGGCCGCACCACACATCGCTGTGTTTGCAGCAGTGTTGCAATCTTGCGAACGCCCGAACTCTTGTTGATACAAACACCGGGTCTTCTCCACTAACGCGGCTTTCCTCTCGATTTCCGCGGGCGCACGTCCGCCGATATCAGGGTTGTGATGCAGATACGTGCCGAACACCCTCTCGGAATCCTCGGTGTATTTCATCGTGTGCAGAATATGCGCGTGCCAGAACTCATCCACATCCTTGCTTACGACGATGTCTTCCGTGTTCTCCGGGTGTTTCGCCAGCATGGTGAGATAGTTCCTGTACGCGCGCTCGACGCTCTCGGCGTACTCGCGCGTCCAGCCTTCTCCCAGCTCGGGATCCATGACCCTGAGCTTGATGGGCTCAAGATCAAGCGCTTTTATCGCGGCGATCACCTGTTCAACGGGTCGTTTCGTCAATTTCGTTTTCATTGTTTCCTCTGTTTAGGTTTGTAAAACACGCGGCACACAGGCCGAAGCGAAAGATGCGCTTCGATCCATTACCGCGACCTTATTTGCATTCAAGACTGGTCTTCAGTAGTTAATTTGAAAAGGCGGACGACCTCCTCTCACGGCGGCGATTCGCCGAAGGAATGTTTCTGGAAACCCGGAAGGGATACTTGCCCGACGATTGCGACAATTCAGCAGTCACGATTTCCCCCACCCCACGGCATTTAAGCCGTGACTGGGCGCGCGATCACATCCTTCGTGATGACGTCGTGGCCGGCCGCGTTTCCGTCTCGCACGAAGTGCGAGGCGCGGGCCGACGCTGCGTCGCGCCCGAGGGGTAATCTAATCAGGAGATACTAGGAATTGCTGTCAGGTAAGTACGACAAGTGATGTCCGGGTAAACCTGACAGTGTGTCGACAGTTATCTACAAGAAAACAACGCTTTTCCTTGGACGGTAAGGCTATGCTAGCGTCATAAGAGCTTGAAGAATCAGGGGGTCGGGCTCCGGAACCGAGTGAGTGCGGGAGGCAATTACTGGAACCGGCAAACGAGCCGGTGGTGCTGCTTAACCCTCAGTCGAAGACGAAGCAGATGCGGTTCGCCTTCTCAAGCGGCGTAACGAAACATCTCGCAACGTGGATGCTCTTGCAACACGGGCCAAGCACAAAGCAGCTGATAGTTCGGGAGCAACTCTTCAACGCCTGCTATCGGACCCGAAGCGGACGTTCTTGCAACTTAACGGGTAATGGCCTTTTGCTACGCGCTCAAACTTCTAGGCCTCAAGCAATCACCTGAGCCTTTCGGCTACCCAACAAGTTTTCCGAAGCCATCGGTAAGCGCCGTTTCCGTGATGACGTTTCTTACTTTGGCTTTCAGATAATTGTAGGACGACCAGGGTATCAATCCTTGATGTTGGAGTTGACCTACCACTATACCCGGATGAATCTTCATTTTTTTTGCGAAACTCAGTATCAGAAATTCTGAATAGGAGTTATTTGCTTGAGTTACGAAAGCATGCAGTTCTTTTTTTGGAATTAATCTCTCGGCTGCATTGTTGTTTGCACGCTCTTCAATTGGCCTAACTGAGTCTTCCACGTCTAACGCCACTAGATCAATATCCAACATCGGCGCGCTTTGACCTTCCCTATTTTCCACGTGGTCTAGTTCGTGGAAGAGCGCATGGCAACACATATCATGTTTGTCATATCGTAACGAGAGTGCTACTACAGGTTCCATGTCACTTAACCATAAACATGCGCCATCAATCTTGGATCCAGGAAGTGGTTCTACGATTACGAGCCTAATTCCTATAGTTGAAAGGACCGCAGGGATATGCCGTAAATCCTCAAGCCGTTCGGCGAAACTCCGCAGTTTTGGATATAACTTGCGAAGATCTTCCTCTACATACTTGTCCACCTTCAGATTAGAGGCAAGGTAGCGAACGCGTGAAAGCCACGCTGCTTGCTGTGCTGTTATTTTTCCATATGAAGTTCGCTTAGCCGCATGGGCTACTCCCAATTCGGAATCGAGGCTATCAATTCCGAAAAACGTCAAAAGGTTCCGCTCTAACGTGTTAACGCTACTTGTCACTGGAATCCACCCTCGCCGCTGCATCTCCCGAACAGGGAATCGTCCAAATATTTGTGCCCGTTTCCCAATCGAAGTTCGTTCAATTCGGACCACGGAAAGCTGATAAGCACTCTCCAGATTCATCCAAAGTTCTGGACCTGTCTCCAGCGCTTCACCGAGGCCGTGGGCGGTCTCAGGAGTGATTGCTCGTTTTCCTTTGATGATTTCATTCACCAGCCGCGGCGGTCGACCAAGAATCGCAGCTAAATCAACCTGACTCCACCCTCGCGTCTCGAGTTCTTCTTGCAGAACTTTGCCAGGGGGAAATACTTCTGCAGGAATACGATTTGTCACTGTGGTGCCTCCTGTTGCTCGCGATATGGCGTCATTGCGTCAACTATGGCGAGTCGCTCCTTCTCGCCACCGTCGAATTCCACGCTCAAGCAAAACTCGTCGTTCACTCTCATGACGTAGTGGTGGTCTTCATTCCCAGGAATCCGCTGCATTCGCAGTGCCTTTAGAGGAACCAGCGTTCGCTCCGACGGCGCAGCACGAAGGAGTTGAATCCGCAGCCGGAAAGCCGAAACCACCTGTGGCTCGTAGTCACCGGAGAAATCTCCTTCGCCATCAAGCCTCTCTAGGGTTTTGCTCATGAATTTTATGAGCATCTATGAAAAATCCTTATACGTCAATACCTTATTTTAAATCTTTACATCAGGCGGAAATTCTGTAATATGCGCATTCTGGGAGACTGCCCCCTCTATCCTACCTGACCCTCACAAAGAACGCCCCTCTTCCCCCTAGTTCATTTGGTTACTTGGCGTATTCACGCCGAGATCGTTTGCCCCTCCTTGGTTGTATCGACTTGGGGGCCAAATTCAAAGAATGGAGACAAGACGATGGCTTCAAACAATCTTTCGCATTTTCCAGTCGGGAACGGCGATACCACTCTGATCGAGCTGGACAAGAAAACCATCCAGACCGACGTCAACTACCGCGACAGTGCTGCCGACCCGGATGAGGATGATTACGATTTCGCCCCGGATCTGCAAAAAGCCTGCCTCGTGTCATCCAGGACCTATCGCCTATCGGTTTTCGTCTTAACCCATCCGGACGTGGATCACCTCCGCGGGTTCCAGGAACTCTACTACCGTGGTGATCCGGACAAATACAAGGATCGCAAAAGTGCGGACGATAAGCTGATCTTGATTGAGGAGATGTGGATCAGTCCTTACGCCGAGAATCCTAACTACGATACCGATGATTCAAAAGCGGTGTTCGAAGAGATCAATCGCCGTCTTGCTCTTCGGGGGACGCCGGATGGCGAAAAGGACGGCAATCGCATCAAGACGCTGGATACAGATGGCGAGCACAAAACCGGCTCGTTGACCGCAAACATCTCTTGGGAAGTGCTCGCGCCGACACCGGATGAAGCGGACATCCAGGATGAGGAGGGTTCGGAAGAACACGCGAGCAGCAATGACAGTAGCCTCGTGATTCGCTGGACCCTGAAGGTGGACGGCGGAGTGACAAGGGTGTTGATCGCTGGCGACGCTACCGTCGAGGTTTGGGACCGTATCTGGAAGGATTACAGCAAAAAGACGGACAAGCTCAAACGGCATATCTTGCTGTCTCCGCACCACTGTTCACGTGGAGCAATGGCGAGAAAGCAGGATGACGACTCCTACGAGTATTCCGACGATGCCCTTAGCGCCTTGGAGCAGTTCGACGGGGACGGATTCATCGTGTCCAGCAGTAAGGAGATAAAGCGGAATGACGACAATCCGCCGAGTTGGGAAGCTAAGCAAAAATACTTGGGCATGTTGAAGAAAGCCAAGGAGAAAGGGCATGAAGATCGGTTCCTCAACCCAGAAACATTCAAGGCTGGCAAACCCGAGCCTGTAGTATTCGATTTGACCAAATCCGGGCCTGTGTTGAAGACTGCAGGCACGGCTTCTACAGCCAAAAGTTTGCTGGGAGTGGGTGCCAGCACTTCGCCGGTATACGGTTAAACGGTGTCGTGGATCGCCGCGCAAGCCGGCAGCCGGCGGGTCTCGCCGCAAGATTTGCCAGGTTACCTCCGCCAAGTTCTTAGCTTCGTCGAGGCTTGGCCCGCTATCGTCGAGGGCAGCATACAGTGCTACCGGACTGAGCGTGCCGACTGTAAGTATGCTGTTTGCTTCCAATTCTTTTGGGACCGGCCGGCGCGAATCGTAGAACTTAGAATTCAAGTTCCTGAGGCGATTGCGCTGTGGTTCAAGGCCGACGCCTCGCCCGAGACCGCACCGCAGGTTCGAGCTGATCGCGACGATTTTCCGCGGGACCTCGCGCATCTAAACGGGATCGTGCAAGGCGACCCGGCGTCCCTCTGCCTTGCTCGAGAGTCTCTGCATTCTGTCTACGCCCGTAAGGGGATCGCGGGCATTCTCGAGCGATTGAATACTTGGCTACGCGACGCGGCAACGGGCGACTTGGACCACGATGGCTGGGAGCCGATCCCGCGTTCATGCTATTACTCGGCGACTCTGGACATCAGCGCTTTCCAGCGGCTCGCTCTCAGTTCAAAACGCGACAAACCGGGAATTGCACACGGGTTCTCTCTCGCAGTGTTCGACGAGGATCAGCAAGGGAGCAAGAATTTTCATTTCCAGCTCCTCGCAAAACAGCGCCAACTCGCAGAGTTGGAAGACAAGGTTCAGCTCGCTGCTTTGACGAAGCGGCGGGAGGTTTTTCCGTCGCGCTGGTTCAGCGCTTGGGGTCCGAAAAACGTATCTGTGAGCAAGCGATTCTGGGAGTCGGTTACGAATTGCGACTCCCTTTTGAGATACGCAGAGATTGCCGGCTGCAAAAACGAAGTGGAATGGATCCTGGTACAGAACCTAAAGTACGCTGATTCCGGCGGGGCACCCGCGTTTGTCCTCCTTATCGGGACATGGCGATCGAAGCCGCTAGTCCGAACGATCCCTGGCCTCGCCCAAGGCGAGGCCGCCAATCTCGAACTGGCAGGATTTACCGTCTGGCCAAAAAAAGAGGACGGCCAACGGCATAAAATGGATCTCGTTTGCGAGTTGCGGTTGCTTGCCGAAGCCAATAGCCAGAACCTGAATCGTTTCGCAGGCTATCTGGAACAGCCCGGGAATACCGTACTCATCGGTGCGGGCGCGCTTGGATCCAAGTTGGCCGAGCACATTGTGCGCGAAGGTGCTCCATCCCTCAAGGTCGTTGATCACGACGTACTCGCCCCGCACAATCTTGCGCGGCACAGTCTTTCGTCGGAATCCATATATTTTCCTAAGGCTACGGAGTTGGGTCTTCGGTTGAACGCTATAAACCCTTCCTGCCAAGTAATGGCGATTTCCAGAAACTTCGCCCTTCTCGCCCCCGATACGATGAAAAAAGATATTTGTGAGGGCGCAAAAGGTGTCATCGTGGATGCAACAGCCGATATTTCCGTCACGCGGCGTTTGTGCCAACCGGACAACGTAATGCGGGTTGCGAAAGTCGAATTGGCGCATGGCGGTCGTTTAGGGCTTCTCTACAACGAAGGAAAAGGCCGACGCCCACGCATAGATGATCTAAAGGCCCTTATTCCTGCCCTCGGGACGGATGTGCAAGAAATTGCGGACTGGCTGCGTGACAAAGACGACTTTCGTTTGGACATTGGAGTTGGCTGCGCTTCGGCGTCGATGCAGATGTCTGATAGCCGGGTGGCCCTTCATGCGGCCAATTTTATGGCGAGCCTCGGATCGATTATTCGCCTGGCGGACCATCCGGCCGGTATCGGAATCGCGGTCCTGGGTCAGCGTGGACACTTCAAAGAGTGGCGGTGGATTAAGGAAGATCCCCCGGAAGTGCTGAAAGCCAAGGACGCTAACGAATCGTGGACCGTGCGAATGCGGAAATCCATACGGCTAGCCATCGAAAGGGAGCTCGAGGCAAGAAAGCCTGTTGAGGCGGGAGGATATCTGTATGGAGCCTATGACCTACGCCTTCGCACAATTTACGTTACCACAGCGATCCCCGTGCAGCCGCGGGAGGCGAGCGCTTCGCGGATTCGCCTTCCGGAAGCAGGGAAAAGTAGTGTCGAGTTGGAACTAAGGAAATTTTCTGGCGACCAGATTGCCCTACTCGGGACATGGCACACCCATCCGGCTGGAAGCCCCGGCCCATCGGAGCGCGACATTCAACAGTTCAAAGAGGATGCAGGATCCTATGCTCGAACGCCCAGTCCTCATCTCATGTTGATTTTTTCGGAGACGGGGCTGACACTGAACCTCTCATTGCCCGAGGCGTGGAAAGGGGATGAGCGATGATTGATTTTATCGATGCCTACGACGCAAAGGCACGACTCGCGCCAGCCTTGGTAACTGCCGCCCCCGGAGCGATGGCACTTGGCATACTTGCATCGACGGAGTCGCTCGGTGGTGCACAGTGGGGCGCAGGAATCTGCGCACTAGGGCTAGCGGTGCTAGCGACGGCTATTGCCCGCGATCGGGGTAAGGCTTTGGAGCCTCGGCTTTATGCTAAATGGGGCGGCAAGCCAACCTCAGTGATCCTCCGAAACAGTGACACAACGATCGATCCGTTACTCAAAACTCGGTACCGTCTCAATCTCGAGAAAATTGTTCCGGGATTCAAAGCGCCCAGTCCCCAAGAGGAGTTGCGCGACGCAAGCGCTGCGGATCGTCGCTACGATATGGCTACGCGATTTTTGATTGAGCGCACGACGGATCGCGCAAAATTTCCAAAAGTTTTTGCGCATAACTGCGGATACGGATTTCGCAGAAATCTCCTTGGCCTCAAACCTTACGGAATCTCCTCGTCCATGTTGGCGATAGCAATTGGCCTTTGGCTATTAAAGGTGTCAGCGGTGCCTGCATTTGTTTCCTTGGCATTTGGCGCTGGCGTAACCGGCCTTTTCGTTTTTTGTCTGATAGTGAACCAAGATTTCGTGCGTCGTTCTGCGTTTGACTACGCGATTCACTTGGTCGCAGCGTCTGATTCGTTGGCGTAAGTGTGCCGATAAAGAATGAAGCTGAACATCTTCGACGTGGAGCACGGCGCATGCGCTTTGCTCACTTGCGACAACGGAACGCGACTCATGATCGACTGCGGTCACAACGTGACTACCGAATGGAAGCCCGGCAACTATCTCGCCAGCCTAGGCGTAATGAGATTGGACATGCTGGCCATCACCAACTACGACGAGGACCACGTTTCAGGTTTACCGAATTTGGTTTCCAGAGTCCACATTGATTGGCTCCTCCGCAATCCAACCGTTTCTACGCAAGCTATCGCGTTACTCAAGGCGCGGAATGGGATCGGCGCGGGCATCGAATTACTAGGTAACATGATTGCTGGACTTGTTGTCACACAGACTCCAGAACCCAACTTCGCTGGCGTCATTTGGCATGCTTTCTGGAATCCATATCCATTCTTCACGGACACAAACGACTTGAGCATAGCTCTTCACCTGTCGATAAATGGTATGGGCTTCCTATTTCCAGGAGACCTCCAGACCGCTGGTTGGAAGAACATACTTACTACCAACGCGAAATTTAGAGAAATAGTTAGGGCAACCCGTGTACTAGTCGCCTCACACCACGGACGTGATGATGGTATCTGCACCGAGCTATTTGATGATTACGGATGTAGTCCCCAAATTGTGGTTATTTCTGACGACTACCACCAATATGAAACTCAAAATACTACTCCTTACTACGAGTCCAAATGCTCAGGTATCGACGGATTTAGAGGTCAGGCAAAACGGCGGGTCTTGACGACGCGTAGCGATGGTGACATTACATTCACATTCAACCAACAAGGTTGCATTGTGAATTGATCGTCGCCACAATCTTTGGCAATGTTAGCCGCAATTCTGGTGCAACGGCTACAAACTCCTGGCCGGGTAGCAATTACGACTCGGACGCCTTAGCAGGGGATCAATAGGTTTCCAGTGTCCGGTTTTGGGCCGGAAGGAGCCATATTTGTCTGCCAAATCCTAACTCAGGCGTTAACCAGTCGTGCAGCAACACCCCTGTCCAAGTAGCGGGAAGACCAAGGGCCGCTACCCTGGCTACGTTGTTGACCACATCAAACCGCTATGTGCTGGTGGTCCTGATGCTCCCTCGAACATGCAATGGCAAACCATCCAGCAGGCCAAGAATAAAGATCGGCTAGAACTAGAGCAGTGCAAGCGGCGCTAAACAGCGCCGCCGGGTGTGGTGAAGGACCAAAAAGCATCTATGTGGAGTGTCGGGTTCACGACCCCGCAACAATCACCAATTCATTCTTCACCGACTTCACTCCCGGAACGTTCGAAGCGACCTGCGCGGCCTTTTCCCGGAGCGCCCGGTTGTTCGCCGTTCCGTAGAGCGTCACCGCGCCGTCCGAGGCCACGGCGTCGATCGCCAGGAATTTCAAGGCCGGATCGGCGCCCAGCGCGGACTTGACCTTGCTCGCCAGCACTTTGTTTTCGTCGATGGGGGGTTTGGGTGCCTCGATGGATTTCGGGATTTCGACGGCTTTCGCCACCTCGATCGTTCCTTCGACGGGCTTGGGCTGAGCGACCGCGCCGGTGGCGGGATTGGCTTTCTCTTCGCTTTTCCACAGCGACTGGATCTGATCGCATGCAGCAAGGCTCAACACCAGCGCGCCTGCGGTCACGGCGGAAAGGGCGCCGTGTCCTTTTCTATTCCATTTCATGACTCGTTCCTCCTTGAGAGAATATCCACCTCAGACACGGGACGAATCCGATAAGTTTCCCGGATTGAAACGAATTTCGCAAGCGCCCAACTGTACTGTCGCCGCCGCCCGACAGTCGCTGTCTGCGCTACACTTGCGCTGCCCAAGGTCCGTCAAAAGAAAAACCCGCGCTCCCGCAATGCCCGGTCCGCTCAATCTTGACGCGAGGCTCGCCGCGATCCACGCGGCGGAGTATCCGCGCTTCTCCGACGCCGAGATGGCGCGGCGCCGCTCGGCGCTGGCGCGCGTCATGGAGGAGGCGGAAGTCGACCATCTGCTCATGTGCGGCGAGCAGCGCGCCGGCACCGGCGTCGCCTGGCTCACCTCGTGGCCCGCTACGGTCGAGGCCTACGTGATCGTCGCGCCGCGCGAGCAGCAAACGATGTACATGGAGTGGTACAACCACTGGCCGCTCGCGCGCAAGCTCGCGCGCGACACCGAGGTGCGCTGGGGCGAGCATCGCGGCATCGAAAAGCTGATCGCCGACCTCAAGGCGCGCGGCGCGAAGCGCATCGGCCTGATGGGCGCCCTGGGCCTCGCGAACTGCCGCAAGCTCGAGGCGGTGTTCGGACCGCTCGTCGATCTCAACCGCGAGTACGTGCGCCTGCGGCTGGTGAAGTCGCGCGAGGAGATCGACTGGATGCGGATCGCGGCGGCGCTCACCGATCTCGCGATCGAGGGATTGCGGCGCGAAGCGAGGCCCGGCATGACCGAGTACGAGCTGGGCGCCATCTGCGAATCGGCCTATCACCCGCACGGCGGGGTGACCTACATCCACTACTTCCTCGCGACGCCGATGGCGAACCCGGAGTACTGCGTGCCGCGTCAATTCGCTTCCAACCGCAAGGTAAGGCCGGGCGACGTCATCGCCACCGAGATCACCGCCCAGTTCTTCGATTATCCGGGGCAGATCCTCCGGTCCTTCACCGTGGCGGCCGAACCGACGCCCCTCTTCCGGAAACTCTACGACACGGCTGAAGCGGCGTTCGATGCAGTGACCGGCGTCATCCGCCACGGCACCACGATGCAGGAGATCATCGAGGCCGCGGGCGTCATCGAGGACGCCGGCTTCACTGTATACGATGACCTCATGCACGGGTTCGGCGGCGGTTATTTTCCGCCCGTGCTCGGATCGCGGAGCCGCCCGGCGGGACCCCTTCCGGAAATGACGCTAGAAGCGGGAATGACCTGCGTCGTGCAACCTAACGTGATCACGCTCGACCAGAAAGCCGGAGTGCAGGTCGGCGAGCTCGTGCTCGTCACCGAAACGGGGTTCGAGCGCCTGCATCGGGCGGAGCGGGGGTTGTTCAGGATCGGGTGAGGCAAAGCAACTTCAAGGCGGCTGCTTTTCCGCGGGAGCGGACACGGGTTGATCTCAAGGAAGTTGACCCCGCCAAGCTGACAAAGGCGGAATACAATCCGCCTTCTAGGGTTTCTAATTCACATTAGGCCTCCACATGCACGAAGCGTGGACCCATCAGCTGGAAACGTGGCACGAGTTCTATCTTTTCCTCGGCACCGCAGGTCTAACGCTTACCGGTCTTCTTTTTGTTGTCATATCGCTGGGCCCGCGAGTTGCAGCAGATCGCCATGCGAATAACGTTCGCGCGTTCGTATCACCCAACGCGGTCTTTTTCACCACGACCCTCGTTGTTTCCTCGCTCTTCCTCGTGCCCGGTCTGTCGGCGACGATGATTGGGATCCTATTGTGCCTCGGCACCACCGCTTCGATGGTATATCTTGCATACACCAGAGCGCACCAGCAGTGGCGCCACCACAAACTTCCGCTCCTGGACTGGATTTGGTTCGTCGGGTTGCCGTGCCTCGGTTACCTGCTTCTTCTGTTTGCCGGCGTCGGTTTCCTAGTCGAGGTATCTTTCGCAATGTACGGTGTGGCAGCGGGCCTCGTTCTCCTAGTCATCACCGGAATTCGGAACGCGTGGGACCTCGCGCTATGGACCGCCAAGCAGCAGCATAAGGAGTGAGACCTAACCAATCCAACCCATCACCACACTCACCGCCATGTCCGATCACGCCGCCGCCCTAGCCACGACTCTCATCCGAAACTTCAACGAAGTTCCCCTGACTCGTTTGCTGCGCGAGCCGCAATACGACGCTCAGGCCATTCGTCTTGGAAAGCATTGACTCTGGCCCCGGCATGCTGCGCCAAAAGCGCAGCAATGACTTGTGAATTGCCGCCAATTACCGAGGCAACGTGGCTTATACTAAGTGCCCTCTCAGCCAATGGCCAAGCCCGATGAATGAGATCGCAAAGCTCATCTTAGCGGTCTCGGCATTGCTACTGTGCCATGAGCTTGCGGCTCAGACCTTCAAATGCACAAGTCCGGCCGGAAAGATCACGTACTCCGGCACGAAATGCAGCGAGCTTGGGCTGAAAGATGCTGGTGAAGTCAAAGACCGGCTCAATGTGAACCCGGCCTACCGACCGCCAGCCCGGGCAATCGAGTCGCCGCCGTCGCCCGCTCCCGCCGCGAAAACCCAAAACACGGAAATACCGGCCGCCGCCGCAGAACCTGCCAATCCCGAGCGGCGCTGCTTCACCGTACATACGGCTAAGGGCAACGTCACCCGCTGCAACGACAAGCCCGATGAATGACAGTGGGGCGTCCCTCTTCCGCATTGCAATTCGCTTGTTCATAGTTCTCAGCCGTCGCTCCGACCAGCGATTATATTCTCACGACCGCGGGGATCGCCGGCGGTCCCTTTCGCCGCGTCGCCGATCCGCCTGGCCACTGGCGCCGGAATGCCCTTGGGCTCGCAGCCCTCCTCCGGTCAGCACATACGTCTTATCGGCCGTCCTCGCCGCCGCCGCCGAGTGAGTAACGAGTATCCCCGCGGCGCCTTGGTCCTTCACGCATTCGCGCAGCAGCGCGAGCACTTCCCTCGCGCTTGCCGGATCGAGATTCCCGGTCGGTTCGTCGGCGAACACCAGGCGCGGCTTGTGCACCAGGGCGCGCGCGATCGCGACGCGCTGCATCTCGCCGCCCGAGAGCTCGTGCGGCATGCTTTCGCCGCGCTCGCCCAGCTTCACCGCGTCGAGCAGCGCACCGACCCGCCTGCGCATGGGCTTGTTCCGCACGCCGTTCAGCGCGAGCGGGAGCGCGACGTTCTGCGCCACGCTCAGGTAAGGCAGGATGTGAAACGCCTGGAACACGAACCCCATGTGCTTGCGGCGGACCAGGGTGAGGGCGTCGTCGCCGAGCGCGCACAGGTCCGCGCCGTCGAGGAATACCTGTCCGGAATCGGGCCGCTCGAGCCCGGCGATGAGATTGAGGAGCGTCGATTTTCCGATTCCCGACTCGCCCATCACCGCAACGTAGTCGCCCGCGGCGAGCTCGAAGCTGATGTCCCGCAGCACGGTCTTCGGGCGCGGCCCGGAAAAGGACTTGGAGAGGTTCCTGATCGACAACACCCGGGCGAGGTTACTTGCGCACGGGCCGGCAGGCAAGCGGGCCGCGCCGGTCCAAAGGCCCGTCAGACGCCCAGGGTGCGGTGCTGCAGCTCGCGATTCGCCGCCAGCTCGGCCGAGACGCCGCTCCAGACGACGCGGCCTTTCTCGAGCACGTAGTGCCGGTCGGCGATGCGCGTCAGGGCGCGCAGATCCTTGTCGATGATCAGGATCGACAGGCCCGAGGCCTTCAGGCCCTCGATCGCGCGGTAGATCTCGATGCGGACGAGCGGCGCCAGGCCCTCGGTGGCCTCGTCGAGGATGAGCATGCGCGGATTGGTCATCAGGGCGCGCCCGATGGCGAGCATTTGCTGCTCGCCGCCGGAGAGCTGGCTGCCGAAGTGCCCGCGCCGCTCGGCGAGCTGCGGGAAGAGCGCGAATACGCGCGCCAGCGTCCAGAGCTCGGCGGGCCCCGCGCGCCTGGCCGCAGTCGCCACCAGGTTCTCGCGCACCGTGAGGTTGGGAAACACCTGCCGCCCCTCGGGCACCAGGCCGATCCCCGCCTGCGCCACGCGGTACGAAGGCAGGCCGTGCAACGGCTTGCCCTCGAAGGTGATCGTGCCCCCGTGCGGGCGCACCATGCCCATGATCGATCGCACCGTGGTGGTCTTGCCCATTCCGTTGCGGCCGAGCAAGGTCACTGCTTCGCCCGAGCGCACGCCGAACGAGACGCCGAACAGCACCTGGCTCCGCCCGTAGGCGGTCGCGAGCGCATCGACCTCGAGCATCACGCCCCGATCTCCTCGCCGAGGTAAGCGCGCCGCACCTCGGGGTTGGCGCGGATCTCCTCGGGCGCGCCGGTGGCGATGATGCGCCCGTAGACCAGCACCGAGATGCGGTCGGCGAGGGAAAACACCGCGTCCATGTCGTGCTCGACCAGGATGAGGGTCTTCCCGCCCTTGAGGGAGGAAAGCAGCGCGATCATGCGCTGCGTTTCCTCCGCGCCCATTCCCGCAACCGGTTCGTCGAGCAGCAGGAGGCGCGGGCGGGTCGCGAGCGCGGTCGCGATCTCGAGCGCTCGCTGCTCGCCGTGCGCCAGGTTCGCGGCCAGCACCCCGGAGCGCCCGCTCAGGCCCACGTCCTCGAGAATCGCGCGTGCGGGCGAGCTCAAGGCCGCCTCCCCGCGCGCCGGCCGCCAGAATCGGAAGCTCGAGCCGGAGCGCGCCTGCACCGCGAGCATCACGTTCTCGAGCGCGGTGAAATCGGGGTAGATGCTGGTGATCTGGAAGGAGCGCGCGAATCCGCGGCGCGCGCGCGCCGGAGCCGACAGCGCGGTGACGTCCTCGCCGGCGAAGCGCACGCGGCCCCGGTCAGGACGCAGATTGCCGGCGAGCTGGCTGATCAGGGTCGTCTTGCCGGCGCCGTTCGGCCCGATGATGGCGTGTGTCTCGCCTTCCAGGATTTCGAGGCTGACATCGTCGCACGCGAGCAGCGCCCCGAAACTCTTCGTGAGGCCGCGGACTTCGAGCAGGATCTTATTCATTCTTGCCGAAGAGCAATCCCGCGAGGCCGCGCCTCAAGAAGAGCACCGACAGCACCAGCAGCGGCCCGAGGACGAGCTGCCAGTGCTGCGTCCAGCCCGAGAGCGCGTCCTCGACCAGGAGCAGCGCGAAGGCGCCGAGCACCGGCCCGGCGATGCTCCCCATTCCGCCGAGGATCACCATGAACATGAGCTCGCCCGAGCGCGTCCAGTTCATGAACTCGGGCGTGAGGTACGCGGTGTGGTTGACGAGCAGCGCCCCGGCGAGCCCGCACACGGCGCCCGCGATCACGAACGCCGCGAGCCGGTACGGGTACGGCGAGAAGCCGATCGAGCGCGTGCGCAATTCGTTCGACCTCGCGGCGCGGATCACCATGCCGAAGCGGGAGTCGACCAGCCGCTGCCCGAGGAGGAGCGCGAGGACCAGGATCGCGAGCACCAGGTAGTAGAAGGCGGTGGCGTCGTTCAAGTCGATGAGTCCCGGAAACCGGCTCTTCACCGCGAGGCGCATGCCGTCGTCGCCGCCGAACTCCGCGATCGAGATGCCGAGGTAATACAGCATCTGCGTGAACGCGAGCGTGATCATGATGAAGTAGACGCCGCTCGTGCGGATCGATACCGCCCCGATCGCGAGCGCCACCAGCGCCGATGCGCCGATTGCAAGCGCCCATTGCAGATATCCGTTGTGGATCCCGTAGTGCGCGAGCACCCCGACGGCGTAGGCGCCGACGCCGAGGTACGCGGCGTGCCCGAACGAGATCATTCCGCCGTAGCCGAGGATGAGATTCAGGCTCAACGCCGCGATCGCGAAGATCATGACGCGGCGGACGAGATCGAGGTAGAAGGGCTGGTTGGCGAGCGCCGCGACCGGCGGCACCGCCGCGAGGAGCGCGAGGCCCGCCGCCAGCACGATCGCGCGCTTGCGGGGATTCATGAGCGCGCGGGAAACAGGCCTTGCGGCTTGAGCGCGAGCACGATCGCCATCAGCAGGTAGACCAGCATCGAGGCGAGCGCCGGGCCGGCGGCGTCGGCGGCGGTCGTCGAGAGCACCGTCGCGAGCATCGGCCGGACGAACGCCCTGCCGAGCGTGTCGGCCATGCCGACGATCAGGGCGCCCGCGAGCGCGCCGCGGATCGAGCCGATGCCGCCGATTACTATAACTACAAACACCTCGATCAGGATCAACTCACCCATCCCCGGCTGGACGACGTGGATCGGCCCGGACATGAGGCCCGCGAGCCCCGCGAGCGCGGCGCCGAAGCCGAACACGAACGTGTAGAGCAGGCGGACATTGACGCCGAGCGCGGCCACCATGGCGCGGTTGGACGCCCCGGCGCGGATCAGCATCCCGAGGCGCGTGCGCGCGACCACGAACCAGAGCAGGCCCGCCACCGCGAGACCGACGCCGATGATCACCAGACGGTAGAGCGGGTAGCGCAGCCCGGCGAAAAGCTCCACGTGCCCGGTCAGGTAGTCGGGAAGGGTGGTGTAGATCGCGGCCCGGCCCCAGAGGACCGCCGCGAGCTCGTTGAAAAACAGGATCAGCCCGAAAGTGGCGAGCACCTGGTCGAGATGGTCGCGCTCGTAGAGCGTGCGCAGGGCCACGAGTTCGACGACGATTCCCACGACCAGCGTTCCGGCGAGGCCGAGCAGCACGCCGAGCGGGTACGACCCGGTGACCTGGTAGAAATAGGTGGCGAGGTAGGCCCCCACCATGTAGAGCGAACCGTGCGCGAGGTTCACCAGGTTCATGATGCCGAAGACGAGCGTGAGGCCCGCCGCCATCAGGAACAGCATCACCCCGAGCTGCAGCCCGTTGAGCGTCTGCTCGAGGACCAGGACGATGTTCATGCGAAAACAAAAGGGGCGCGGTCAGACCGCGCCCCCGGATCGTTGCAGAAGGGCCGCCGCCGCTACCACCTCATCCCGCATTCCTTGCTGTAGGAATCCTTGTGGTTGGTGAAGACCGTTTTCTGGATCTCCATCACCGGATCGGCGCCGGGTGTCGGGCCCGCAACCGCCTTCAGCAGGTAGAAGTTCTGGATCGGGAAATGGTTGGTGTTGTAGGAGAACTTGCCGCGCGTGGAGGCGAAGTTTGCCCTGCGCATCGCCGCGATCATGCCTTTCTTGTCGGCGAGATTGCCCTTCACGGCGCGCACCGCCGAGTCGATCAGCAGGATGCCGTCGTAGCTCTGCGCTCCGTAGAAGACCGGCATCTTGCCGTATTTCCTGCGGTAGTCGGAGACGTACTTCTCGTTCGCGGGGTTCTTGAGGTCGGGGCTCCAGTAGCGCGTTTCGAACTGGCCGAGGGCCGCGTGCTTGACGGCCGGAATCGAGATCTCGTCCACCGTATACACCGAGTACAGCGGGAACTGCCCGCGAAGCCCGGCTTCGGAGTACTGCCGCAGGAACGAGATGCCCATGCCCCCCGGGTAGAAAACGAATACCGCTTTCGGATCCTTGGAGCGCAGCTGGGAGAGCTCCGCCTGGTAGTCGGTCTGCCCGAGCCGCGTATACACCTCGTCGACGATGCGGCCCTTGTAGGAGCGCTTGAACCCGTTGACCATGTCCTTGCCGGCGGCATAGTTCGGCGCCATGACGTACACGTCCTTGATCCCCTGGTCCTGCATCACCTTGCCCATCGCCTCGGGCGTATCGTCGTTCTGCCAGGACGTGGTGAAGAACAGCTCGTTGCACAGAGCCCCGGCGAGCTCGTGCGGCCCGGCGTTGGTGCCGATCATGAACGTGCCCGCGTCGGTAACGGTGGGCGCGACCGCAAGCATGACGTTCGACCAGATGATCCCGGCGACGAAATGCACCTGGTGCTTCTTCAGCATCTCGTCGGCGACCTGCTTGCCGACGTCGGGCTTGACCTGGTCGTCTCCGTAGATCACCTCGACCTCGAGCCCCGCCATCTTGCGCCCGAGGTGATCGAGCGCCAGCTCCACCGAGTTCCTCATGTACTCGCCGACGACCCCCTGAGGGCCGGACAGCGTCGTGATGAAACCGATCTTGACTTTCTGCTGCGCGAGCGCCGGCCCAGCGGCGAGCAGCGCGGCGGAGAAACCGATTGCGACGGTGCTTAGCGCTCTATTCCCCATGATCCCTTTCCCTCCGTTTGCGTGACTTTTCATTGTACGAGAACCGGCCCTTGATAGGCCAATGCGGCCTCGATCGCGAGGCCCGCGGAGAGGACGCGCTCGTCCTCGCCCGAAAATCCGACCACCATCAGCCCCACCGGCGCCTCCCGGGGCGCGTGAATCGGCAGCGTCAGCGCGCAACCGTCGAGGAAATTGATCAGGCTGGTGTTACGCAGCATGTTGCCGTTCGCCAGGCGGAAAGTCTCGGCGTGGCGCTCCAGACCCTCGATCGGAGGAGCAATGCGCGGCACCGTGGGCATCACCAGAACGTCGATATCGTAGTTTGCCCTAGTAAAACGCCCCACGAGGCGATTTCGCGTCGCGAGCAATTCGATGTAATCGGCCGCCAGGACGAATCCGCCGCGCAGGATCCGCTCCAGCACGCGCGGGTCGATTTCCTGCTCGCGGTCGATCCATTTGCGGTGCACGGCGTAGGCCTCGGGCGGGGAAATCCCGCCGCCTGTGTTCGCCTTCGCCGCTTCGTCGAACTCCGGCACGGCGAGCGGCACGATCACCGCTCCGCGTCGCGACAGGCGTTGCATCGCCGCATCGAATGCCTGCGCGACTTCGATGTCGAGATCCTCCAGCATGTGATTTTTCGGAACACCGAGGCGCAGCCCCGGGAACCCGGCGGCCGTGAGCGGGCGCGGCGGCTCGCCCGCCAGAACCTGGAAGACCGTCGCGCAGCAGGCGACCGTGGGCGCGAGCGGCCCGACCGAATCCAGGGTCGTGGAAAGCGGAAACGCTCCCGCGAGGGGGACGCGCGCTCGAGTCGGCTTGAACCCCGCGAT
>WNFY01001225.1_pt1 | contig 72186 bp, 61 predicted proteins | sample 5400091 | NCBI WGS metagenome assembly WNFY01 (sample SAMN13153364, study PRJNA577476) | soil metagenome | isolation source: 60 cm soil or saprolite under grassland replicate 1 | place: USA:California | collected 2016-06-15
ACTGATGAAAGACAACACTTTTCATCTATGATACAATGAATGTATTGTAGGGATGGAGGTCGCTATGTCGGGATCGCATAACATATTAAGAGATACATGGATTTATATAGACTCACAGGAAAATAGCATGACACTGATAAAACCAACCGATACCAATAAAAAGACTGACTTACTCTCACTTACGCTGCCACAGCTACAGCAATGGCTGCGGGAACGTGGAGAGCCGACTTTTCGCGCAAAACAGATCTATAACTGGCTCTATCAACAGCTCGTCACTGACTTCTCGGCGATGACTAATCTACCCCAGGCGCTGCGTAATCGGCTTGCAGAAGAGGTTTGCATTGGACCGATGATTGTACGAAGTGAACAACATTCTAAAGATGATCGCACACGCAAGATCCTGCTGGAACTGGAGGACAATAGACTGATCGAGTCGGTGCTCATGCTCTATCCACCACTTGGTGAAGCAAGCTCACGCGCAACTGTATGCGTCTCCAGTCAGGCTGGCTGTGCGTTTGGTTGCACATTCTGTGCCACAGGACAGATGGGCTTTGAACGCCACTTGAGTGCGGGCGAGATTGTAGCCCAGGTACTTTACTTTGCACGCGAGCTACGGACAGTTCCCTGGACGGCAGCAGGTCTGCCGGGCAGCAAAGCCATCGACCATATCACCAATATCGTCCTCATGGGCATGGGCGAACCACTACATAATTACGATAATGTTCTCCAGGCACTACACATTCTGAATAGCCCGGATGGCTTTAACCTGGGCGCTCGTCACATGACCGTCTCGACTGTAGGAGTCGTACCCGCCATTCGCAAACTGAGCCAGGAGTCGTTACAGATCAACCTGGCGATCTCGCTACATGCGCCAACCGATGAACTACGCAGCCAGACGATGCCCGTTAATCGCAAATATCCCTTGCAGGAACTCTTCGCTGCCTGCAAAGACTATATTGCAGCCACAAAGCGTCAGGTGACCTTTGAATATGTGCTGCTGTCTGGCGTGAATGATACTCCCACACATGCGCGACAGCTCGCGGAACTGCTGGCACCCCTGAAACAGTTCGCTCATGTCAACTGTATCCCGGTCAACGCCACGGCGGCTGACTACCATACTCCAGGACCCGATGCTATTCGCACTTTCCGCAACGTTCTCTTCGAGCATGGTATCAGCAATAGCGTGCGTGCCGAACGGGGAGATGATATTGCTGCCGCCTGTGGTCAATTGCGTACACGCTTTGAGCAGAATTCGCCAAAATGAAACAGGGTACCTGCGAGGAACACTCTTAACTCCATCAAGGTAAAAGTGACCCTCGCAGGTACCCTCTTCAGCCAAAGGTTTTATTTCTGGTTGCGTACCTTTGGCAACTTGCTCATAGTGCGTAAACAACGTGTGCAGATATTGACCGTTCTCGGGGTTCCGTTGACCTCGATACGACGGCGATGCACATTGAGTACAAAGCGACGGCGTGTACGGTGCTGTGAAAAAGGCACGTTATTACCGTACATTGGCTTGCGCTCGCAGATATCACAACGACCTGCTGCCATAACTTTCTTTCCTCCCTAAATTTCAACGGACATCGTCTAAACTATAAGAAAGCCTTGACTCCGCTCCGTTGTGCTTTACTTGATTCTCATTGGGGCCTCTGATATACTGCATCAATACAACGCGTGTACTGATTGGGGACCCGAATACGTTATGCGAGTATACCCGATATTGGTTAATTTGGCAAGAGAGAAGACTTATGCTGCGGTCAAAAACATCTGCTATTCAACCACAATCTGGCTCACATGCTCATCCTCTTGGTAAAATCGAGGTTCTCCCAAATGCAATTCATAGCATTGCATTGCAAGCTACTTATGAATGTTATGGCGTGCTGGGAATGGCTTCACCAAGGCTGCGTAACGGCCAGGCGGTTATCCTTTCACCCGCCCAGGCCAGCCAGGGAGTACGGGTCAACGTAGTTAATAATGAACTTGTTATCGATATCTATGTTGCTCTTGAGTATGGGCTGCGTATATCTGAGATCGCCCACAATATCATGAGCAGTGTTAAATTTTCGGTGGAGAAGATGTTGGGTATTCCTGTGAGACAGGTGAATATCAATGTCCAGGGGCTCATTCATGGGCCAGCCTCCCAGGACAAGCAAGAGAAGAACAAGAGGTAGCACAGTCGCTATGCAGGAACAGACACCGCGCACTCCTTTACGACAGCGCCCACGGCGAGTAAGCGTCTTTGATGGCCAGGATTTGAAGAAAGCTATTCTGGCGGGCGCGGCGTGGTTAGAAGAGCACCGTGAGAGCATTAATGCTCTCAATGTTTTTCCCGTGCCCGATGGGGATACAGGCTCAAATATGTCGGCCACGATGAAATCCGCGGTCCGCAATATCGTCAATAGTGCAGAGACATCGGCGGGCGTTATTGCGGCAAAGGTCGCGCACGACGCTCTACTCGGGGCTCGCGGCAACTCGGGCGTGATCCTTTCACAGACGCTACGAGGATTGGCACAGGGCCTCGATAAGAAAACGACATTTACAGCCGCGGATCTCGCCAACGCATTTCAGGAGGCTGAACGCCTAGCCTATCGCGCTGTGATTAAACCCGTTGAGGGTACTATTCTGACGGTTGTGCGCGAATCTGCCGAGGCGGCAAAGAAAAGCGCAGAGCACGGTGATGATCTCATCATGTTGCTGCAAGAGGTTGTTAGCACCGCTCGCCAATCCGTAGCTCGTACGCCTGATCTGCTTCCCACGTTAAAACAGGCGGGAGTCGTTGATGCGGGCGGTCAGGGTTTCTGCACACTACTGGAAGGAATGTGGCGTTATGTGCGCGGCGAAGCTGGCTCTTCAACGCTCGTGGTGCCAGCAGGCAGCACTAACAATGTCCCAGCTACAAAACAGGAAAGCACAGAAGAGCATGTGAAGAAGGGGCGAGTAAGCGTCGAAGAAGAGTTCGGCTACGAGGTAGTCTTTCTGCTACGCGGCCAGAACCTGGACGTAGAAGGTATTCGGAAGACAATTATCGATATGGGCGGCGTCTCCACGGTGGTAGCCGGTGATGAAAAGATGCTCAAAGTGCACACGCACACTCCGACGCCTGGCAAGATCCTTGACTACGGCGTGAGCCTGGGCAGCTTGTTGGATATCAATATTGAAAATCTACAGGAACAGAGCCTTACCTATGAGGCGGAGAGCAAAGCCGAACATGCTGCTGAAACACAGCAGGAGGCCCCGGCGTCGGAGATTGCGACTATCACGGTCAGTTCAGGCGAGGGTTTCAACCAGGTTTTTCAAGGTTTAGGTGCCAGCGCAATCGTCTCGGGCGGTCAGACCATGAATCCCAGCACCGAAGAGCTGCTCAATGCGGTCGAGTTGGTCCCGGCCAACAAGGTCATTATCCTGCCAAACAATAGAAATGTGATCCTGAGCGCCGAACAGGTTATCGGTCTGACACAAAAAGAGGTCTATGTCGTTCCCAGCAAGTCGATGCCGCAAGGCATCGCAGCGCTTGCTGCCTTCAACTTTGAGGCCGATTTCGCGAGCAACTGTGAGACCATGGCCGAAGCCATCAAACAGATCGATAGTGCGGAGATCACAAAGGCTGTACGTACAGTGGAACTGGGAGATGTCCAGGTGCGCGAGGGCGATTTCATCGGCGTCGTGAATGGACACCTGGCGGTTGCCAGTCAAAATCTTGAACAGGTCATGCGCGACACACTGCAACGTATGGATATTGATAGCCACGAAATTGCGACCCTTTACTATGGTGAGGATATGACAGCAGAGGCTGCACAGGAGATGGCTCGCCGCATCAAAGAGCAACATTCGCACCTTGAGATCGAACTTGTTGACGGTGGCCAACCATACTATGCATATATTATCTCAGCCGAATAGGCGCACAATTGTGTACAGGCACGATTGCGTAGGGGCGCGATTACTTCCTTTCAGCGAGATGAGCCGAAGGCTAGAAGCGGTAGCTTCGTTTCTCGCTGCATAAGGAGCTTATAAGCCCGCGCGCCCACATAATAGGAGAAAACATTATGACCGTTCGTATTGTTACCGATAGCACCGCCGACATACCGTTAGAGCAGGCAAAGGCCGCAGGCATCACGGTTGTTCCGCTGACCGTCTTCTTCGGCGACTGGATAACGCGGGCTTCTATCGCAAGCTGCAAGCCAGTAAAGAACTTCCACGTACATCACAACCCTCACCAGCAAATTTCCAGGAGGCCTATACGCGCCTGATCCAAGAAGGTGTGGATGGTATCCTCTCGATCCATCTTTCATCCAGGTTGAGCGGCACCTACCAATCAGCGCTCAACGCGAGCAACTCTCTACCAGACGACTTGCAAAAAATTCCTATTGAGGTTGTCGATTCGTTGAGTATCAGCGTGGGTATGTCCCGTGCTATTCTCCATGCTGCCCAGGAGGCCCGTGAGGGATTGTCACTGGAAGAGATCAAAGCACATGCCGTGGACGAACTTTCACGTACAACCATTCTGGCCGTTCTGGACACACTGGAATACGTCAGACGTGGAGGACGTATAGGAGGTGCTAAAGCATTGCTCGGCAACATGCTCAGTGTCAAACCCATCATCTCGCTTAAAGATGGTGCCGTCGTCCCATTAGAACAGCCGCGCACAAGGACTAAAGCCTATACACGCATCGCGCAAATTATTAGCGATATGGCTCCTATAGAAGCTGTATCTATCGCGGAATCCAATGAGGAGGTCGGACAACAACTTGCGGCAACGTTAAAAACAACATATCAGGGTGAAGTGATCAGGTACAAACTTGGAGCTACGTTAGGCACACATACCGGACCCGGTACCGCCGCCGTCGCTGTAGTCAGAGCACGCCAGTAGGGGTTCGAATTATGTATATGGAGAGGCCCGGAAAGCGCAAGGCATTGCCTCTACGGGTCTATAGAAAAAAGCACATAGCCATTGACTATCCGCGCGTATCTCACGTACAATAGTAGTACTACTGTGATGTTCCTGGTCGGTATAAACTGGCGCAAGGAAAAAAAGCATACACAGTTCAGGACCTGGTATTTCCAGGAGTGAAACACTCTGTCAGAGCAAAACGTGTCCTCTACTAAGGACAACCACATGTGGATGTCCACGACTCTGAACCTGTAGTTCGTTGTTTTGTAACCGGGCAACCATCGGGAGGCCCCTATACGTGTTCGTTGGAAACTGCCACTAGTAATGGCGTAACTACGAAGGAGGAACGACTGTGGGAATGTTACGGGTGATGTCACGGCGCGGTGATGACCGTGTCACCTGGGACGAGCAGAAAGTTCTGGCAGGTGACTCTGAGGCGACTGCTGCTGTCCGTGAAGCGGAACGCATATTCGCACAAGAGCGTGCAAAGGGCACGACTGCTTTCCGCGTCGAGACAGGCAAACCAATACAGCGCATCGAACAATTTGACGCTACAGCAGAACAAATAGTTATGGTTCCAAGAGTCGTTGGCGGATGAATCTGATCTCTCAGGTGCTCGCTGCCCTGTGTTGGATCGTCATTGCTCTCGCTATCTCTCCCATCGTATGGTTACTCTTTCAACCATACTTTAAGGGGTGGTTGCGTTCTGAGCGACGAGCCGCTGACCTTCTACGCGATGTATTGACGCCTGAGCAGTTACGCCAACTTCTATGGCGGGGTTACCTGGAGATACCCAGCCCTACTGAGCCTCAGCGCATATACCGTGTACCGAAGAGTAAGGGTTATGTTCAGGTGATCGACAATGGCCGCGCTACTATGCGGCTATGCCTGCAACCAGTTGAGTGTCTGCCAGATGCAGATATCATTGTGCTACATAAGCTTATGATCGAAGCAAACGAAGAGACCTACCTTCAAAAGGCAAACAAATACTTCTGTATTGACTGAGTAGGGCAGGTAACAGAGAGGCGAGGAGACTGGTTTTGCTCTGTATCATATCTGCTACCAGGTGTCTCTGATAGTTCGAGAAGGGGCGCGAGGGATCGCGCCCTTTCTATTCCTCCTCGTCTTCTTCTTCGCTCGTTTCGATCTGCAGGATTTCGCGATGCCCGTTCTGCTTGACACAGGCATGAGGAGCACCATCCAGCGGCGCGCCACACAATGGACAGACCGGACGCCCAGCACTGGTGACTGCGGTTATTGCTCTCGAAAGCTCCTGTGCATCTTGCAGCGAGAAGAGGAACGAGACAGCATCTTCCTCGCGCATCACAACCTTTGGCTCCTGCTCACTATCCATCACAACCTCCAGCGCAATTACACTCAGCATAAATGCCGTGTTCTCTTCGTCATAGCTGAGCTTCATCTGCCCTACCTGGAACTCGTAGCTGGGAATTTCAGGAAAATCGGCTGGCATCTTCCCCGGCGTGGGCTGCTCTCCTACTCGCGCCTCTGTTCGCAGGATCTGCCCCTCAGTGAGATATGCGAGGAAACGATCTAAAGTAAGCGAAAGGCTATTCAGTTGTTCTTTTTCCATCCACATGATGGCAGAGCCACGTGCTGTCTGTACAAAGACTCGGAAACGCCGTTGACCAGGCTGGCCTACAGCATCGGCACCCAGGACTCTAACAGAACCTAGTTCTACACTCATTGTTCACCTCTCTTGACAAGAGTCTCTCACTCTCTAATACCCACGTTCCGGATCATAACGGTTGCGCAACACTTCGCTAGCACGATAACGACGCAAGTTCTCGGCGAAAAGAGCTGCGAGACGCCTATCATAATAGACGTTCACGCCTGAAATATGGGGCGTCAGGATTACATTTGGTAACGAGTAGAGCGGGCTCTCTGCTGCTAACCGTTCTTCTTCTACCACGTCGAGTCCTGCTCCTGCGATCCATCTCGCTTGCAACGCATGGATCAAGGCATGTTCGTCTATGACGCTTCCCCGTGCCACGTTGACCAGGTAGGTCAGACATATGATAAGGTTCTCCTTATACGGACAGGCTCGTTGTGGTGTCCCTGCTTTCTTCAGTCTATCCGAAACCATAGCCGTGTGGCAATAGTCCTATCGAGAATTTGAACACAATTTATTTTAGCCGCTAAAAAATGAGCGCACCATCAGTATGCAAATTAATAACAAACTAAACTGGTTAGTAGAGAATTCAATGCAGGGATTATTAAAGAAAATGTACCCGATCGCAAAATTTTGAACCTGCTCTCAACCTATAAACACTTGCATTACTAGATAAATTCGAATATAATACTCGAAAAAGATCGCTAAAAAAGCGAGAATTATGCTCATCAGGGAGAGCCCAGGAAGGACATCTCTTCAGAAACGGCTTTTTCAGAACGGCTTGCAACCATTGGTTTTATCAGTCGGTGAGCGTTCGAGATTCCGGCCATTCACGGTGTTACCTGCTTCATTCGCTGACCAGATGGCATATCTACATCAACACGCGTATACCCCGCTTACCGTTTCGCAACTGGCAAGTGCACTTTCACAACAAGAGAACGCTTTACCGGAACGCCCGGTGGTGCTGACTTTCGATGATGGCTACGCTGATTTTTTTACAGAAGCTTTGCCTGTGCTCAAACGCTATAACTTTACCGCCACGCTTTACATTACCACAGCATTCATCAATGACACCAGTCGCTGGATGCGATACGAAGGCGAGACGACACGACCCATGCTCACCTGGGCGCAACTGGAGCAAATCAGTACAGGCGGCATAGAGTGTGCGGCACACACCCATACGCATCCGCAACTCGATACCCTACCTCGTTCCCTGGCCCGGGGTGAGATCGTGCACAGCAAAAAGTTGCTAGAAGACCACCTGGGAAAAGAAGTCAACAGCTTTGCGTATCCTTACGGTTACCTGACGACAACACTCAGACAGCAGGTTCAAGAGGCGGGCTTTACCTCGGCCTGCTCTGTGGACCAGGAGTTGGGTTCGGAAACTGCTGACATCTTCGCTTTGACTCGCTTGATGGTGAACAGAGATATGGGCCTGGATCAGTTTGCGGAATTGCTGAGAGGGCGTCGCTCGTCGGCCATAAAAAACCTGTACAGACAAGTGAAAGATCCCGTGTGGCAACGCGCGAGGTATTATGCGGCCTCCGTAAAGAGATATCTACGGGGAGAAATGCACCGCTGAGTACCCTACTGCATGGTGTCTCACTCGCAGTTTATGAAATCCACTATTGTACCCCCGCAGCAATTTCCTCTTGTTCTATACTGACCACCTCTTTGCTCTCTTCCGTCTGCACCCGCATCGCTCCACCGATCGTTAAGCCAAGCGTCTTCAAACATACCATGCATGTCGCCCACATCAGGAGGGCTGCCCAGGGGTGAGAGAAGATGAACATGGCGGTAACTTTGCTCGCCGGTAGATGGAGCAGTCCAGTAAAGACAAGCAAACCCACTGCCTCGTTACTGCCTACCTGCCCCGGAGGCTTGGGGAAGATGTAGAAGATATTATAGACGGTGTAGCCAAAGAGCGCGGTCCCAAAGGAGATGGGAAAACCAATCGTCCAGAAGGCGAACATCGCAAAGAGGCTGTCGAATATGATAGCTAGACCGGTGAGCAATAGCGCTGGAACGAAGATTTTTGGACGGCTCGCACCCACCAGGAGAGCGTCGACAAAGTTGGTAGCGAAGCTCGCAATTTTGCTCCCGAAACGTCCTGGCAGCATGCCCGTAATGCGGCAGAGGAGCGCAATGGCGGTGGAGCGTTTCCAGGCCGCCAGCCCGATAAAGATGACCAGGACGACGAGTAACGCGCTCACGGTGCCCGTTGCTAGCCAGAGCCTGATATCCAACCGTATGCCAAGCAGGGGAACAAAAACCATGATGAAGATTGCTGGCAACAGGTCCAGCGCTCTATCCATGGCGACCGTGGGAAGCGATCGACTGACTGGGATATTCGAGACACGCTTGAGCATGATGGGCTTCGCAAGCTCACCACTGCTCACTGGCAGCAAAAAGTTGATAAAGATGCTGATGAGCACCAGGCGAACTGCTGTCAGGACGCTCACATCTCCTACAAGGTTCAGAAAGAGTTTCCAGCGCACGCCCCGGATGGAAAATGCAAGGAGAAAAGCGACCCCCGAGAGGAGGGCAAATGCGCATCCTTTCGGTGTTGCCAGGTTATGTGCCAATAAGAGAAGGGTGCCGCGAATGTCTATGAACCGTGAAATGAGGAATAACAGGCCGAGACCTACGAATAGGCCCAGTGTCATCTTGACGGCAGAGTTGTTGAGTACACGTCTCATTTTCTCGCTCCTTCAAGAGCTCTATATTGGCTGGCCTGTGTGACAAATTGTTGCTCCATACCACCGGTATTGAACCACGCCGCCGCCAACTTGATGCCCTCTCGTAGATCAACCTGTGGTTCGTAGCCTAACTCTTGTCGTGCTTTCTCTACACTATGCTTGTTGTCGCTGCCAAACATCATTGCGCCGAGCCGCGTCACCACTGGCCTGGTATGAGTGAGATCGGCTATTTTTTCTGCGACAATGCTGCCGTAGTAAATAGGCAGATAGGGTAGGTGCCGGGTCGGACGTTTTGCGCCGATATCGTCCGCAATGGCATTGAAGATCTCTCGCTGGGTGAGTGGATGGTCATTGGAAATGTTGTAGATATTGCCAGGAGCATTCTCATGATAAGCCACCAGCAGGAAACCCTGCACAACATCAGTCACGTAACAAAATGGTAGTGCATTGTCTCCTCGCCCGATAATAAGACCTTTGCCGTTCTTCAGGCGCTGGGCCATGCGGCCATAGTGTAAGCGATCTCCAGGACCGAAAAAGGTACCTGGACGCAGAATCACTGTTTCTACATCGCCTTTGCGCATAAGACGTTGGATCAAGCGATCGCCCTCTGCCTTGGTAATGCTGTAAGGATCGGGATCGGGTCGCAACGCATCTTTTTCAGTCAAAAAACGACCATGGCCGAGCCCGTAGACCGTATGTGAACTCGTATGCACAAAACGTCGCACACTGGCGGCCTGAGCTGCCCGGTAAAGATTCGCGCTCCCGACGACATTGACCAGGCGGTAGTCTGCAAGTGGACGTGTCACGCCCATCATGCCCGCCAGGTGAATGACAATTTCGATATCTTTCACGGCCGGAGCCAGCGTCCTGGCGTCCGTCACATCTCCTCGCACAACCTCCACCCCCTGCTGCACCAGCTTTTCTGCATTCTCCACCGGTAAAACCAGCGCGCGAACCTGTTCACCGCGCTGCTGTAGTTCTTGCAGCAGATGCCCTCCTAACAGACCAGTAGCACCCGTAAGCAGTACTTTCATAACATAGTTCTCCAAGTTCTAGATCGATGATCCAAATAACAATGTTCGTCGTAACGCGTGGCCGTCCGGTTTTATACCCTCTCCAGTGCGACTCTACTCATGTTCTATACTTAAGAAGGTAGCAAATGAGGCCGCTCTTCTCAAGACACAACAGTATAAGTAAGCAATCCGATCGTATCATCTCTCACTTTAGTACTCCGGTTGGTTACAAAAACACCTTCAACACGTCTCAGAAGGAAGGCACCTTATATCTCTACCGCTAAAGCAGAGGATTTTATGGCGCGGCTCGATAAATCATGTAATTGGACATAATTACCGATCCTACTAGATTACGGCTGTGGTGGTGGCTGTTTATGCAAGACCTGATAAATCCGAATGAACTCATTATTATCGCCCTTAAACTCTACCCGTAACACCGAGTGATTGAGCGCGGTATTAATAAATTCCATGCCGCCGCCATAAGTCTTAATGTCGTTCAGCATTTCCGCATCCACAACGATGTAGTCGATGCGATCCCAGTTGCCCCGTAAGAGTGTGTCGTGCAATGCAGGATCAAGGGCAACGAACCAGTAGACCTGCGCATACGGATAGGGCGCTTCATCACCCACGCCCTCGTTCCCTGGCTCGTGTAAATCAACATAGAGATTGCTACTCATCGTTATCACCGCTCGGCGTGGCACGTTCGCTCGTATCCATATCATGGTCTCGTTCTCTACTATAGCTGGACGTAAGGTGAAGACATTGTAAGGATGGGCATCGTGCTGTATATCATAAGGGACCACAGCGCCGAGTGCGCCGAGAACCAACACGACCCCTATTAGCTCGAAACGTAGCAATTTACTGATCCAGCGCGTGAGCGTGCTGAGTGCGACCGCAAGGTTGAGCGCAATAATCGGGATCAGGGGAATAATATAGAAAGCGAAAACAACCCCACCACGCAACAACAAGAACCAGAAAAAAGCCGCAAAGAGGGCCAGGAACAATCCTTTGCGGTTCCACCAACCCACGAGGAAATTGAAGGCAGGTGCGGCAAAGCCAACCAGGATAAGCAGAGGATCGCCCTGCGTCCAAGCCTTCCAACTATCCTTGATGCTACCTTGCTGCTGGCCACGCCCCACCTGTGTAATATAGGTATCGATCATGCTCAAGTGAGGATGATGGTCCCAGGGAAGATGCCAGTTATAGGGGAAGAACTCGCTTTTCAGTACTGCCATCAATATGAAGCCTGAACCAATGGCGACCGCGACATAGGTGAAGGCCACGAGCGCAAATTTACGCTGGAATTTGGTCGTGTACAGCCATACCACATAGATCAAGACGGGAAAGAAAACAATGATGACCTCTTTAGAAAGCAGAGAGATGCCGAAACTGATGGCGGCTCCTGCTATGTAAAAGAGGTGACTCTTGCTTGCTATGATCAGGTAGAGAGAGAGCAAGAACCAGAAGGCTGCAAAGTTATCGAGCAGCACCTCGCGCTGAAACGTGATGCTGAGCGGTGAAAATGCGAAGACGCCTACCGCCAACAAGCGAATGAGAAGGCTGGCCCCCAGATGGCGCGCAATGAGATAGACGAGCAGCGTGCAAGCCACTGCGTAGAGGAGCATGAGCACGCGCCCACTGTTTAAGGCGTTCCCAAAAGCGTAGAAGCCTCCGGTCAACTGCGTCCATGCCGCAATCTGCATCCAGGCAAGCGGAGGGTGACCATAGCCATAGGCATAAGGGCTAATCATCCCACGTGTCACTGCCCACGCGTACATCATGTAAGTGCCCTCATCCTGTTCGTAATGAGGGTAATTGAACATGTTGATGGCATGGGCTGCACCAGAAGCTGCCAGAATACCCAAAATCAAGATAGTTTCTAGCCAGTTGGAGCTTTTCCAGATACTCATTCTAGCAAAAATTCCAGGGCGTTCAGAGGCAACGGCAACCGGTGCGCTCCGGGACGCCACAGGCACTTTATGCTCCACCAGAGATGTATCGGGATTGGCCTCCTCCTTCAGCATAGTAATACTTCGGGACGCTGTGTGTTGCAGATGGACAACTGAAGGCTCAAGCGCATCATCATCAGGCTCATCTTCGACGATCTCCTCCGCTGACTCATCCTCGACGACAGTCTCCGCTTCTTCCAGAATGGCGGCCTCTTCTGCTACCTTATTCTGAATGATCGCCTCCGCTTCTTGCACGGCAGCTTCCACTGACGCATACAGAGCATCTTCTGCCGGAGTAGGCGTGCTTCCGGGTTTCATATGTTTTAGGAAGACAGCCGGAGACTTAACCGTATCGGCCTCCATCTCTTCGAGAGCTATGCGGGCTTCTCGCTTCTGGGGAGAAGGAGCGAGCACAAAAAAATTGGGATAATGATGTACGATATCAGCATCTTCAATATCTATCGGAGTAATAAGCTTCGCAATATGGCTTCCATTATTATCGTGAGATAATTTTATTTCGTCTCGCATTGATTTTGACCAATCATCCAAATCCATCAGAAATCCTCTCCAGTTGGGTACTAGACTGCTTCAGTGGAAGTTCGATGCTGCCCAATATGGGCAGTCTTCTCCCAGTTCGTTTTGCCCTGAATGTAACGAAACACCGCTCGCAGCGCCGCAATGCTGAGGATTGCCTGGTAAGGGAAAAAGGCTAGCATCGTAATAATCGCCTCATGCCACCTCCACTTGCGCTTATGTGCCTTCAGAAATTCGTACAGCCCTACGACATCGACGAAGAGCGCCAGGACAAAGCAGTAGAGCGGTAAGAACGTGAACATAGCTAACCAGAGCGGAAACTTGACCAGAAAAAGCATAAGTATGGAAACAGGGAGCAAGATAGCGAAAACCGCTTGTAATTCAGGCAATATAAGTACATAGAGAGCGAGCAAGCGCTGTGAAAGCTTTTCAAGCTGCAGCCATTCTTTTTTAAAAAGCACTTGAATGAAACCCTGATTCCACCGTGTACGCTGCTTGATAAACTGTTGAATGCTAGGCGGCGTTTCTTCTCGCGTCACATACTCGTCATCATAGAGGATGCGTACACGGGCACGCATGAGACTGAGGCGCAGTCCCAGGTCGGCATCTTCCGTCAGGCAGTGCTCATCCCATCCACCCAGTTGTTCCAGTATACTGCGACGCACAAAAACGGTATTGCCACCCAGTGGGATCATCCCCACACGCGCAAAGAAATGCATGGATGATTTGAACCAGAAGAAGTACTCCAGCACATTGAGGAAACAGAACCATTTCGTATTGTGGTTCATCAGTTGCACACCACTCTGCACCACATCTACATCGTCATTGAGAATGGTGGTGTTGATAATATTGAGGATATCAGGATGCGGCTCATCCTCGGCATCGAAGATAGTCACGATATCTCCATGCGCGACCTTCAGGCCGAGGTTCAAGCCATGCGGTTTGTTAATCGGCTTGTCGTTGAAGATAAGCAACTGCACATTTGGATCGTCCAGCTCATCAATTTTCGCTCTGGCCTCGCTGATCGTGCCGGGATCATCCTCGCGGCAAATCGCGATAATTTGCATCAATCCTTTTGGGTAGTTGAGATTATACACTTTCTGAATTGTTGCCTGATAGACATCTTCTTCGTGACGTGCAGGCAATAGGATGGTGAAGGAAAGTTGCGCAGGACGAAAGACCTTAGGTGCTCGATTGAGCCAGGCATGTTCGGGCGTTTCCCATATGAAGAGACGCAAACGTATATTAAAGATGGCTTGAGCCATCATCAGTAACGTGATCAGGAAATAGACTATTTCTAACACATGACGCAGCATAGTAAAAGACATACAGGCCTCCTTCTTAAGTACAATGTGTCCTTAACACGGCCTATCATTTGACAACACATCAGGATCGTTGCCGCATATGGCAAAGTTCACCGGTTTCACTCCGCCACTTTCGTTCGTAGGAACCTTATAGCTGAACGCTTCCGCTCCCCCATTACGATGCAGTGTCACAAGGATGAGGCTATTACCAAAAAGGCTGATAGTCGTATCAGGCCAGGCACTCAAACCCAAAAACTGATCCTTGACACTCACCTGGGCAGACTGTATGACAGACGACTTATTGATAAACAGCAGACTGAGCCTCTGGTGGGGATCGTCCTGGGTAGCATACAGACTAATCGGGTCACGCTGCGTTCCCACCGGAATGTAGTTATGTTGCAGATGCGAGTACATTTGCATTACACGCAACATTGCGGTCTGATCCAATGTAGTCGTGAGTAAGGGATAAGGTGTATCGACGCCTTGCGCGGAGAAGAAGGCGACATATTCCGCTTGCTGGGTCATCAGTGAACCAAGCGTATCGGCCCACCAGAGCGCCGCAAGTCCTGGCGTCGGCACGTTCTTCGTCGGATTCGAGTTAATTTCCGTGACTGCAACAGGAGCATCACGACCAAAATCCTGCCGGATAAGCTGACGCAACGGAGGGAGTATATAGGTCCATTCGTTGGTACTCGTCAGCAGCACACCGGGAGCACTGGTGGCGTCACCCAGCGGATAACGATGGAATGAGACACCGTCTAACAGATGAAATTTGAGTTCTGGGTGAGCCTTTTCGTAATTGCTCACGCCTGTGAGGAAGCCTTCCATCCAGAGCTGTCCAGTCGCATCTTTTGGCCCCAGACCTACTCCATAGAACTGGCTGATCTCTGGGCCAAACACCTGTATCGTAGGATTGTTTTGATGCATGGCGAGGGAAAATTGAATAAAGGCATCCGTGTACTCTGTCACCGTGAAGCGTTTACCGGTGTCCGGGTTCAACAGAAGGTCCGGTTCATTGCCGACCGTCCAAAATTTCACGGGATGGAAGGGAGCATGCGCATATCTACCTGTACGCAGCCGACTATGCGGGTTATTCATATAATCTACCCACTGGCCCGCAAGATTCGCCCGTTCTTGTAGCGACGGCTGGTTAGGCAGTAATTCTGTCCCTGGCTGACTGGGATAAAGTCCTGTCCCTATTTGCCCTGAGAGATACGTCTGTACCATACCCTCGGCACCTACTTTTGAGAGCAGTGTGCTGAAGCTATTGAGCTGATCATACGAGAGACGATGTTCCTCACCCCAGTTACCTCCAGGAAAACGCAGCAAGTGGATATGTGCATCATGTAATCCCTTAATGACGCGAGGTCCATAGTTCATAAAGCCGGTCAGGGGATGATCCAACGAATCGGTACCAGCCGCTGGAAAGACGTTAGCTCCCAGGAGATAAGGACTGATGGGGAAAGCCTGGCGCAGATCTACAGTAGCCGCCGACTGGTCGCCAATCCGCACAAGTATTTCATCGTTGCTGGCACTTAAAATTATGTTCACACGCACGGAAACCAGAATGATCACAACCAGCAATACAATACCCGCGATGCTCAGTAAACGACGCCGACGTCGGACAACAGATCGCGGCGCCTGAGATGAGGTGATGGACTGCGTTACAAGGGTTTTCTCTGACGATATTGGTGCAACCAGTGTATTATTCTGTTTTTCCCGGGTGCTTGAAACATCCAGGTGTGGGCCATCACTGAGAGCCATATTGGTGATCCTTCCTGATGAGTAGGAATAAGCTGATTCGAGCATTGCTGCGCCAAGTTATCCACTCTAACAACATACATGCTCGTTTCTAATTGGAAAGACAACGCTCAGGTTATAAGCTAAGGAACAGAGGTATCAGGAAGGAATGACGCTGCATCACCTCCTCTTCCCCCTACTTATGCGGCTTACGTCCAAAGAGAAGGTGCCGTTCCCGCAAATCCCCCGAACCTGCTTTACCGTCTGTATCTATTCGCTTCACGAGCGGGCACACGTCAAATTGTGCAGCCATCATTGCATCCTGATAGACCTTTATGAATTTCATGAGCCCTAACGCTTCATCAGGTGTCAAGTCAAAACTGATACCTGAAGGATGAGTGCAAACTAACATGGTCTCGTCCATACTCACCCTGTACTTTCCGATGATCGCGCGCATCTCAGTCTCCTCCTTTGAGCGTCATGCTCACATTCCTCGCTTTCAAGGCGAAGGTAAGTGAGCTATAAGCAACTGTCAGCTTGACCTCGCGAGCACGTAATCCAATGCGCACGGTTGAAGCTTGAACCTCATCCTGGATACGCTTCGCCACCAGTTCAGCCCCTTGCTGCTCAGCGCGAATAACCGCTGTCACGATGCCAGGTCCGCTAATCGTTAGCTTGTCTTCTTTGCGCATCTTGCTACGCAGCACAGGTAAGAGCTTGCGCGCCACATCGGTTTCATCACGTTCTTTGCGCTCGGGGCTAAAAGCATACTCCGCGCTATCTTCCAATACGAAGCGGAAGACGAGGATGCTGCACGTGTTACAGATCCGGCGCACTTTGTGCCCGCCTGTCTCCAGCGCCTTCGTCGAGTCCACCATTTGCCAGATGTGATGTTCACGCTTACGAAGGTAGTCGTAGTAGCCCTGCAGCCGTGCATATCCTTCAAAGATGACAGTCCCCAGTGTCCACATAACCTGCCTGGGGGCACTCACTGTAATGTCGTGGCAGGCGACAAGTTGTCGCATAATGGGACCGACCTTCATCGTCGGAGCCTCATAGTTCTGCTGTCTCCTGGCTTGCAGGTGTCCCGCGTAGATGCGGCGACGCTGCTTAAGAAAATCGCCGATAGTGAGTGGACCCTTGTTATAGACCACACAGGCGGGTTCATAGAGCAGTTGGTAGCCAGGCTGAGAAATGAGCGCTTGAATAGATATCTCGTCAACCGCACTATCGACAGGAATGCCTGCGATGACATTACGGAACGCGATCACTTCACCCAGCTTAGGTTGGACACGAGCCAGGCGATCATGCAAGCGCCAGAGCAGATGAACAGCGTGACCCATAAACGTATCTGGATCGTTCACGGGTATGGGACGCCCTCCCACCATGCCAATCTCTGGATTTTTGAAGGGGCTACAGAGATAATCCAGGGCGGACGCCTCGGGAATAACGTCGGCACCAATTAAGACCGCGACCGGGCTGAGTGCCTGTTTAAGAAATAGATTGATCGCCGAGGCTTTCCCTTCACGTTTCTCCTGCGTGTACAGGCGTACGCGCGGCTCCTGACGTGCGATTTCAGTAACAAGCGGTACCGTACCGTCCGTGCAGCCGCTGGCGACGACTATAACTTCTTCGACGCGGATGGATAGGCAGCGCTGTTCGAGGACAGCGTAGATGGTACGGCTGATATTGGCTTCTTCATTGTGGGCCATAATGCCCACACTGCAGCCGATGTAGTCGTTATCTTGTTGTATCTGCCAGTCCTCGGACAGTGCTTGACGCTCGTGGATAATTTCCCCAGCCATAAGGACCTCCCTCACCTGTTCTAATAAATCCTCATCTCTTGTGTCACAGCATATAGTATTATGTTTTGCGCCTCGCGGATCAATATGCTAATGGTTCATAAAAGGTGTGCTTCAGTATCTATATCTCAACCTCGTTGTCTGGTATATGGGCCAACCAGGAGGGAGAAGAAATTCAGCAGTCAGTTTAGTAATACCAGTCATGGAATTATTATCAACAACGAAAATAGCAGATTCAGGCACCTGTGCGAAAACCTTGTTTAAGAGAGGACGTGGATCCTCTACGCCTTTGTAGAAGGGGTAACTATGAGTGTTTTCATCTCCTTCTCTTCTGGTAGTCAAATCAGGCCAGAATGTATGGCCTCTGCGACTGCGTGAGCCCGATCGGTGACCTGTAGTTTGCGGTAGACGTCCTGCATTTTCCGTTTCACCTGAATCTCACTCCAGAAGAGTTGCTTACCAATCTCTTTATTTGTCAGGCCCTTCGATGCGAGTCGCAGTACCTCCACGTCCTTCTCGCTGAGTCCATAATTCAGGCGGTTCTGCTCATCGATCAGCCGGTGAAACTCGTGTACCACTTGCGTAACCGCCTGAGCTTCGCCGAGGACATGCTCACCACGTTGTACAGCTTGTAGGGCCTTGCGCAAGTTATCTATGGACAACGTTTTTTGCAGGTAACCATGGACGCCAATACGTATAGCGTCGAAGAGCTGCTTCTCATCATTGGAACCAGCGAATAATACGATCCGCGTATTAGAGCTGCTTTGTAGCAACAACTTTGCTATATTCAGTCCACTCGATGCCTCTGATGAAATATCTACGAGGACGATATCAGGTTTCGACTCCCTGGTAAACGCTAAAGCCACTCTGGGTGTCGCGGTCTGCCCTATGACCTCGAATTCATCACCCTCCTGTAGCATCACGCTAATCCCCTGACGCAGAATGACATGGTCCCCCACTATCAACACGCGAATTGATGCCTTTTTGCATTCTGATACTGTGGCTTCCAAGTACCTTCTCTCCTTTTTCGCACCTAATTAGTAAAAACAATCTAGTAACAGAAATATAAGGCAAGCACAGTTTTCACTGTGCAGCCCCTTTCCCGTTCTTTCTCAAGAATGCCTGATGTAAGTGTATTTCTGGTGAATATTATTGTAAACAACCGATGGAACATTTACATTAACGGTAAAGATTCGTTAACTGCGATCGAACGCGCCGCCATTCTTCGGGAACATCCGCGTGAGCATCGCCGTCGGGTCGAATCAGGTGTAGACGGTCCGCGCCAGCCACCGCATCTCGTTTCGGTCCAAGAAAAACTCTGTGTATTTCCCTGAGCTTCTGTAAATGGCGCTGCCAGTTGAATGGAGTGTGCTTTGCCACGACGGGTCCTTTCCTTGCTTAACTCTACTAGATAAGCTTGCTTTTTTGCAGCCGACCGGAAAAAAGTCCCATCGTGCAGTGTGGCATTTGCATTTTGTTTTTTGAATGTGTACAATTATGCTCACTGTATACTTTCTCAGTAGTTCGATCGTAACTACAATCTGGTTTCTTTCTAGATGGTGTTTTTCCTTCTTGTTTTGCACCATCGTTATGTTATATATTTCAGATGCATTTTGTCATTGAGAGGTCCAATCCCAACCATCGTGACAACGCGGGCAGATAACTCTATTCAATTATGTCTATGGGCACAAGAGAAGAAAAGATCTTCTCATTCTGACCATAGAGATCTATGTCGCCCCCCCAGTGGCATGATCTCGGAGTTGAGCTTGATTATGAAAGAGATGTATTTATATGAAGTATAGTATGGGGAAATTCCTGACCATTTGTATGGCATTGGCAATAATTGCCGCCGGCACTCTCCTTGTGATCTGGTCTACCATCGGTACGCATGTCCAGTCGGCATTCGCATCTGGCATAACCAGCGCTACTGACTATCCTGTTCCCGCGGGGAGCTATCCCTGGGGAACCGCGTTCGACGGCAGCGGACGTGTCTGGATGGCAATGCCCGGCTGCGATCTAGCACCGAGTTGTCCCAGTTCGACTCCTCCCGGCAAGCTCGTCTTGTTTGATCCCAATACACAGAACTGGGCCACCGTTGTTTCACTCCCCGCAGGCTTCGGTCAACCGGTCTTGTCGCTGTCGACCATACCGGCAAAGTCTGGTTCACCATGCCAGTCACTAATAGCATTGGTCTGTATGATCCTGCCAGTACGACTATTTCCCAGTGGGCCGTTCCCACAGGCGGCGCTGGACCCTGGGATATTGCTATTGACTCAAAGGGAATCATCTGGTTTACAGAGCACTATACGAATCAAATCGCCTCTTTTGATCCTAATACGCATACATTTCGCGAAGTTGCGACTCCCGCATCGAACAGCCAACCCTATGGTATTACGGTGGACGCTTCAGATGATATCTGGTTTACTGAGAATACGGATGCTGTTGCCTTGATTGGGGAATACACCAATCAAGGGGTCTTAAACGAGTATAAAATACGAAATACTCCGACTGCTGGTACCGGTCTGACTCCTCACCTGATTACTATTGATCCCAATGGCAATGTCTGGTGGTCCGAGGGCTGGGTCAGTTCTATCGCTACGCTGCAAGTCGCCGCCGCTCAGCCGGGGACGAACAAGGGCGTTACTGAATACCATTATACCCCCACTTGCAGTTGTGGTTCGCATACCTCTGGGATCAGTGCCGATAAGCAAGGCCTGATCTGGCTGGACGATTCCCTGCAAAATACCTTCGGTTCATTTCCGATTGGCGGGGGGTCATTCTCCTTCTATGATAGCCCCACTCCGGGCCATCCTCATGACGGCCTCAATGTTGATTCTCACAATCGTATCTGGTTCGATGAGGAATTCGCGAACAAGTTAGCAGAGGCCATTCAATCTGGTTCTCTCACTCCGACGGCTACCGCTACCGTGACCACTACGCCTACCGCGACCCCCGGGCCCGGTGCCATGCTGGCTACCGACACCTTCCAGCGCGCTAACCAGTCCTTCTGGGGCACCGCCTCAGACGGGCAGACCTGGGGAGGGGACGCCAATAGCCAGGCCGTCTTCTCCATCTCAGGCAATGCTGGACGCATCTCTAATACCGGCAGCACCAGTTACAGCGCAGAGTTAGGACCCCAGGCCACTGATGCTGAGGTGTACGCCACTGCCTCGATAAGCTCCTTTGTCAGCACCAACTTTGGCAATACGCTGCGCTGGACGAACGGGAATAACTGGTATAAGGCCTTTATCGATGGCTCAAGCCTGTTCATCCAGAAGAAGGTGGGCGGGGTGTCTACCATTCTGGCAAGCGTGCCCTTCGCTGCGACCGCTGGCACCTCCTATACTCTGCACTTCCGCGCTGTGGGCTCGACACTGACCGCCAACGTCTGGGCCTCTTCGGGGTCCGAACCCAGCGGCTGGATGGTGACAGCCAGTGACAGTACCCTTACTGCTGGTTACTGTGGGATGCGCTTCCTCACGCAGAACGGCACGGCAACCGTTACCTCTTTCCAGGCAAAGTCACTTTGAGATGCCAATTTTAGGAAAGGGAATGAGAAATACGGCAGTGGTTCAAAGGCTAAAAAATAAATACCGGAACTGATACTGCTGGAACCATCTAGAATTGCTAGACTCGGGACGATTATTGGTTATGATAGAAGAAAAATGGCAACTGGCTTTTGCTTAGAAGCCAGTTGCCCCTGTAATAGAGAGTGAGTACTATGAATCTACCACGACCAGATACTAAGTTCCGCCTCACTCGTTGATTATGCGTATAAAGCGGACGATCTATGATAGAGCCCAACGTAGCCTCTCAGTCATCATAATAACGCCGAGTCTCCCGCATCAGGCCTTTTTGCGCCACAATCCACGACGCTACAACAGTCCTTTGCTCTGCAAAAACTGCGTAGCGACCTCAGTCACGCCCTTCCTATCGTTCACAACCTCGGACTGCAATTGCTGACTGATCTGCGTGGTCAGATATGGGGCCAGCTTATTCAGGACAGTAGCGATCTCAGGTGCCTTTTTCAGCATGCTATCACGTACAACAGGCGCTGGATTGTTGACTGGGAAGGCATTCTTATCATATGTAGCAATGGTCAGTTTGGAGGTCTTTGTTGTCAGATCTGAGATCTTCGTTGCGCCTAGATTGCTTGCTCGGGTCTGAGTAGAGCAGACCCCATAGGTATCGTTGAGTGGAGATGGCTCCAGCCAGGTAATCTGGTACTTTGCCTCGTAACCCTGTCTGATCTGTAAGTAATCTTGCTGCGCGTTGCCAGTGCTATTCAAACCCAGTTTTGTCAGGCCCGTGCCTGTGAACTCGGGATAGAGATCGATCTGGCCGCTGGTGATGGCCTTGAAAACAACGCCATCCGTGCCAGGAGCCGCATGTTCAACAGCGTTGAAGCCTGCATGGCGCAGCATGAGAACATATAGTTTGGTTAGCAACCGACCCTCATTATCTGCTTTCCCGCCAACTGTGATGGTGATCGATGAACTGGGATTGCTATTATTACTGCTACTGCCAATGGGAATGCCTGCACATGCGGTAAGCAGCAGCGCGAGAATAACTATTAGAAGTGCAGAAGGCTTTCCCTTCAAAGAACGTAAAAAGTGTATCACGTACTTCTCCTCACTATTAAAGTCTAGACTAAATTCTTATGAGGCCAGATATGCTTCTAGAGCCTCTGAAGTTGTCGCCTTTGTTCGGGTAAAGCAAAACTGTTGATGCTGAACGCCAACGTTCCGTTATTTGTACCTGCTCCCTGGCTAGCCACAGTTGTTGGGGTTGGTGAGCCAGGAGTCTGGCTCACCAGGCCATTGTAGCCATTAGACACTACGACATCATCGAAGTAGGCGGTGCCTGTCGCCTCATTATTCACTGCCAGTTTGCCATAGCTGGCTGTCTGCGATAGATCCCCATCAAAGGATCCGACCGAGGTTCCATTGAGCCACACTTCCCCATGCCCACTCGTCGCCTGATTCATTTCAACTTCGATCGAATACCAGGTATTGGAACTCAGCAGATTAGCGTTGCTGTACACATCATAGCGGGTGCCTGCTTCGTTCCAGAAGTAGGTGTCTAAGCCCTGCCGTCCGCTATCGTAGTACATGATCCACTGATTATGTCCGCTGCCATCCTGTCCCAAAGCGATCAACGTCGTCCCGCTCAGGCTTGCATTACGGAAGTAGAACCGCGTGTAGGTCAACGCAGGTGCCCCTTTGAAGGCCGTGGAGACCTGCACCGACTGGTTCGCTGCGTTGGTCAGTTGCAGTGCATCTTTCCCACTGTTGACCAGGGAGGTTTGCACCGTTGCTGTACCGGTTCCACTGGCTCCGTTGGTCCACTGGCTCAGATCTGCGCTCTCAAAGCCATCACTGAAGGAGGCCGTAGGTGTGGAGGAAGTTCCCACTCCCGTTCCGCTTAGAGCAATGGATTGAGGACTTCCTGTCGCATTATCGGCGATCGTTACACTGCCACTACGTGCTCCACTTACCCCCGGCGTAAAGGTCACACTGATTATACAGGAGGCACTCACTGTCAGACTCCCAGAACAGGTATTGGTCTGCGCAAAGTCGCTGGCATTTGTCCCTGTTACGGTGATACCACTGATGGTGAGCGCCGCGGTGCCGCTATTGGTCACGGTGACGGTCTGGGCATTGCTGGCTGTGCCGGTATTCTGATTGCCAAAGCTCAGACTGCTGGGATTGAGGCTCACCCCCGCAGCCGTCGCGACTCCCGTTCCACTCAGCGCGATCGTTTGTGGGCTATCGACCGAGCTATCGGTCAGAGTAATACTACCACTACGTGCTCCGCTCGCTCCTGGGGTAAAGGTCACACTGATCGTACAGGAGGCATTGACCGCCAGGCTACTTGTGCAGGTGTTGGTTTGCGCAAAGTCGCTCGCGTTCGTCCCTGCCACTGCGATGCTGCTGATGGTCAAAGCCGCTGTCCCGGTGTTGGTCATCGTGACGGTTTGAGCTCCACTGGCCGTATTGAGCGTCTGATTGCCAAAACTCAGCGTCTTGGGAGCCAGTTTCACCGAGGAGGAGCCTGCTGGAATGGTGAAGTTGTTGGCAACCGCCACATCGTCGAAGTAGGCGGTGCCTGTCACCTCATTGTCCAGCACCAGTTTGCCATAGCTGGCTGTCTGAGTCAGATCCCCATCAAAGGAGCCGACCGAGGTTCCATTGAGCCACACTTCTCCATGCCCACTGGTCGCCTGATTGGTCTCCACCTCGATCGTATACCAGGTGTTGGGACTTATCAGATTGGCATTGCTGTACACATCGTAGCGGGCGCCTGCTCCGTTCCAGAAGTAGGTATCTAAGCCCTGTCGTCCACTATCGTAGTACATGATCCACTGGTTGTGTCCGCTGCCATCCTGTCCCAGAGCGATCAACGTCGTCCCGCTTAAGCTACTGAAGCGGAAAGCAAATTTGGTATAGGTCAGGGCGGGCGTCCCATTCAAGGTTGTGGAGACCTGCACCGACTGCGTGGTTGCGTTGGTCAGTTGCAGTGCATCTTTCCCACTGTTGACCAGGGAGCTTTGCACCGTTGCTGTGCCGGTTCCACTGGCTCCGTTGGTCCACTGGCTCAGATCTGCGCTCTCAAAGCCATCGCTAAAGTAGACCGAGGTCGTCGTGCTTACGCCGGTTCCGTTCAAAGGAATGTTCTGGACTGCTTCTCCCTCACCATCAGTATTGTCCGTAATCGTTACGCTGGCGCTACGTGAGCCGCTGGCAGTCGGCTTGAACGTTACGCTGATCGTACAATTCGCATTCACTGCCAATGTATTCGGACTGACTGGACAGGTATTGGTCTGCGCAAAGTCGCTCGCATTCGTCCCTGCCAGCACGATGCTGCTGATCGCAAGCGCGGCAGTTCCGTTGTTGGTAAGCGTGACTGTTTGCGCGTTGCTGGTTGTTCCATTGTTCTGGTTGCCAAAATTCAGGAGGTTCGGGTTAAGATTCACACCTGAAGTTGGCTCCGTGGCGGTGCCACTCAACGTCACCGTCTGAGGACTTCCGTTGCCATTATCTGTAATCGTTACATTGGCAGTAAGTGTACCCTCCGTGCTAGTATCTTGCGGCGTAAACGTCACACTGATCGTACAATTCGCATTCACCGCCAGCGTATTCGGACTCAGCGGGCAGGTATTGGTCTGCGCAAAGGCGTTCGCATTCGTCCCCGTTAGCGCGATACTGCTGATCGTAAGAGCCGTTGTGCTGGTATTGGTCAGGGTTACCGTTTGGGCTGAGCTAGTCGTCCCGATATTCTGATTACCAAAGCTGAGATTCGACGGGCTCAGTTTCACTCCCGCATTTGCGGCCACACCAGTACCACTCAATACAACATTCTGAGCGCTATCAGATGCGTTGTCAATCAGCGTGACATAGGCAGAGCGTGTGCTACTCGCGGTTGGATTAAAGGTTACGTTGAGCTTACAGGAAGCGCCAACAGCCAGGCTGGTCGGACAATTATGTGTCAGCCCAAAGTCGTTCGTGTTTAATCCTTGTAACTGGATGTAGCTAAACGTGAGCGGGGCTACACCTGAATTGGTAACGGTAACGGTCTGTGTAGGACTGGTTGTCCCAACCGTCTGGTTGCCAAAGTTCAGATTAGATGCGCTGAGGCTCACCGCAGAACCAGAGGCGATACCAGTACCGCCCAATACCACGACCTGGGGACTCTGCGCTGAACTATCTGTCAGAGTAATATTGGCGCTGCGAGTACCACTTGCAGTCGGTGTAAACGTTACGCTAACCGTGCAACTTGCATTTACCGCCAGGCTCCCAGAGCAGGTGTTGGTCTGCGCAAAATCGCTCGCGTTCGTCCCTGTTACTGCGATGCCACTGATGGTTAATGCTGCCGTACCGCTATTGGTGATCTTCACTGTCTGCGCTGCACTGGTCGTATGTACGCCCTGATTCCCGAAAGCCACGCTATCCGAACTCATGCTCACTCCGGAGGTCGGGGCAGACGAGGAGCCGATGAAATTGTTCAGAATATTCATCGTAGTCTTTTGAATACCCGCATTTTGATACGTATTGCCCAGGACATTCGACAGACCCAGACTCCACTCTATCGTGCCCGCCGCAAACACCCTCGCTCCGCCAGGCGCGGTATATAGGGTCGAATTGGAGAACGAACTGAAGCCGCCACCAGTTCCAGTCACCGGCGAATTGGAGAGTACCGTCACATTTGGAGGCGTAAAGCCATTGTTCCACACTTTGTCATATTCGTATCCCACGATGCCTGGGATCGAAGTGCCATCCACAAATCCCGTTCCAGCATAGATCCAATTCGATGCATTTTCGACAACATAGGCGGAATCGACGTTCTGCTGCTCAAACATCACCCCGAGCATGCCATTTTCTGGCATATTCACCACTGGATCACGCCAGAGGGTTGTGACAAGGGAATTATTGACATTCCACATTGGATCTGGCCCTGGTGGAGATGTAGAGGTCGCGAAATCCTTATAGCCAACTTCAACACGATCTGCCACTCCTGCAGTGTTCGGCTCAAAACGGATCTGCCAGTACATCGTATTCGCTGAGAAAAAGGCCACGTTGACCCCTGCATTGATGGCACTTTGCACTGCGTTCCTCATACCCATCGACCAGTACTCGTCATGACCCACCGAGAGAAATGCCTTGTGCTTCTGGATTTCAGCGGGTCGGGCGTCGGTATCCACATTGGTGGTATACGCGACATTGTACCCCTGTGACTCCATCCAATAGACAAATGAATACTCGAAAAAGAAGTAATGACCTGCACCGTTGCTATCACCTGGATTGAACGGACGATCAAAAGAGACTTTCGTTGCATGGGCGCCAGAGTACGACTTCACGCTTGAGTCTTTACCGTATAAGCTGGTGCCTCCCCAGAGATTATAAGCTTGATATGTGGTAACGCTTGTCTGAAACAGGATATCTTCGTTCCCGCCATCATTACGTACTACAAAGAAGATAAAACTGGACTTATTAGTGGAGGAAGTGAGCTTCGCCAGGTACACCCCACTCACCCAATTAGAGGGAATGGTCAGAGAGGTGGTCCTGGTCCAATTGGTACAGGAGATCATTCCTGTCACCGCGTCTGGTGCCGGAATGGCCTGGTGAAGACCGGGAAAGCTGCCCAGAGAGGTGATTAATCTCGCCCCAACCTGATTGTAGTAGCCAGTTCGAAAAATGTCAATCTTAAAACTGGGAGCAGTCGTTGTCACATAAAAATCGATGGAGTCGCCATGATTGACGCTGATCTTTGATCCAAAACCTGACAGAGTATCAGGTGCCAGGTCGGCAGAAAAATCATTCCATCCCGGTGTGCCTGGTAGTTGATTCTCGGTCGCTACCGGATTCGTACCAGCCGCATGAGCTTTGGATGGAGAAAAGAAAGTACTATGGGTTATGGCATATGGCAATCCACTCAGCAATATCACTGCCAGCAATCCGCTTGCTACCACTATAGAGAATTTGCTCTTGATTGCACTCATTAATCTATGTTTCACACGATCCAATCCTTTCCTGGCAGTTGGCAGCAATCGTTAGTATAACAAAGGACTCTCCCTCATCTGTTGCTACTGACCAGCCAGGTTTCACTTTATCTAAAAAGAGGCAAATGAAAAACCCCGGGCAATTACACTAGATAATCTATTCCCACTTTATAGTAATTACAGTGACAATTTGGTGTGGCAAAGGTTGTAAAAGGGTAAAGAATTGTTGTGTTAAGTCAAGAATTGGGTCTATTGCTCACGAACAGGGGTGTGATATGGGAGAACAGCATTTTCGTTCCGCGTCCCTCAGTACAAAATTAATCTTTCCAATGCTCTACTGTCAGATTATGATTCTAGTACAAAGTTAAGACGTGGTTGATAAAGAAGCAAACTGGTTAAACTTTAATTTTATCATTTACATTGCCAGGCCCTAACATAAGCTCCTTTTTCGGATCGCATTTACGTAAATCGATATTTCTCTACTGAATTACACAATAAACCACCTCATCTTAACCTCATCAAGCCTCTTTCATAACCAACGATAGCTAAAATACATTCATAGTAATCGAATTATATTTCCGTATTTATGATAAACACATGAATAAAAATATCTTTCTATACTTACAAGATAGAAAAAGGCTAGTAAGCACGAAGTCCGTTAGAATAGGAAGCCCAGACTTCATGTTTTTTTGTCATCAGGATAACGCTGCGTGCTTATGACAATCCTATTTCCTTGTCACAGTGGATTGTATAGAACCATCCGCGGAGATGGTTCCAAGTGGTTTTCTGCTCCTTCTTGTTGGAGCAATCGTTACGATATTGATCTTTCTGGACTCACCAGGTCCCGTATTTTTCCGGCAGAAACGCATTGGGCAAAATGGTGCGGAGTTCGAGATGCTAAAGTTTCGCTCGATGCATGTCGATACAGATAGTCGTATACATCGAGAAAGTATCGAGAAATACATGCGAGGGGAAAAGTTGCATGCAGATGCAACGAATAAATTGTCTTATAAGAAGGTTAATGATCCACGCATTACCAGAGTTGGGCGTGTGATCCGTAAACTGAGCATCGACGAACTACCACAATTCTGGAATGTACTGAAAGGGGATATGGCGTTAGTTGGTCCGCGTCCTCCACTAGGCTACGAAGTGGATTTATATAGTTCACGTGATTGGCTACGCCTCACAGGTAAGCCCGGTCTGACAGGCCCCTGGCAGGTGTATGGACGCTCTCGTGTTACCTTCGCTGAAATGGTTGAAATGGATATCCATTACTTGCAAAGGCCTTCCATCTGGTACGACTTGAAATTAATAATACTAACCGTACCAGTGATGATTTTTGCACGTGGTGGTGTGTAAAAAGATAGTCCTTTTGCTGCGTACACATTATAAAAGATAGTAATCAACCGTGTAAAACATATTCCCTTGGAGATAAAAAGGAGAAAAATAGAGAGATGGTTTCGTCTTTGTCAGCAAAGGTGCCCCTGGTAGATCTGCGGGAGCAGTACCTGAGGCTGAAGCCTGAGATCATGACAGCTTTTGAAGAGGTGCTAGACAACATGCACCTGTTTCTGGGACCCCGTCAACAACTGTTTGAACAAGAATTCGCCACATACTGTGGCTGTGAGCATGGAATAGGTACATCATCAGGTACGGATGCACTTATGTTAGCTTTGCGTGCCTGTGACATAGGCCCCGGCGACGAGGTTATTACCGTCTCAAATACCTTTATCGCAACCGTCGAAGCCATTGCGATGGTTGGTGCAAAGCCTGTTTTTGTGGATATTGATCCAGAGACATATCTGCTCGATTGGCGGCAATTAGAGCAGGTTCTCACTCCACGGACACGCGCGGTATTGCCAGTCCATCTTTATGGTCATGCCGCCGAGATGCAGCCAATACTAGATTTTGCTCGCATCCATGGATTGCGTGTGATTGAGGATGCTTCTCAGGCACATGGAGCGGCATATCAGGGCCAGCGCGTTGGCAGCATTGGTGATATCGGTTGTTTTAGCCTCTACTATAGCAAAAATCTGGGGGCCTTTGGTGAGGCAGGAATCTGTACGACCAATAACAGTGAATTGGCCGAAAAGATGCGTATGATACGTGATCACGGCTCTCGCATTCGCTATCAGCACGAGGTGATGGGAGTAAACGCACGCCTTGATGAACTGCAAGCCGCAGTGCTGCATATAAAGATGCCATACCTGGAGCAATGGAATACAGCTCGCCAGGCAATCGCGCAGGAATACACAGCACAATTGCGCGATGTGGTCGAGGCAACTCCTGTTGTTCGCTCATGGAGTACGCATGTCTATTGCTATTATGTCGTGCAGGTTCCTGAACGAGATCGCTTCCGCCTGGCATTAGAGCAAGATGGTATCGCAACGAATGTGCATTATCCTGTTCCTATTCACCTGCAACCTGCTTGCCAGGCATATGGATATAAACGCGGCATGTTCCCTATAACGGAAGCGGCAGCAGAGCGTATCGTCTCCTTGCCAATGTATCCTGAATTGACGCGAGAACAACAGGAGCGTGTCGTCGTTGCAGTGAAGAAAAATATCTTCTCGGCTACAAGATAGAGATCAGCATATAGTGTATAAATTGCACGAAAGAGTAGAGGGGTGTTATCAATGAGAGATATTAATTTGCAGTTTGGCCTGATAGGTTGGGGCTACTGGGGACCCAAGATGGCGCGCAACCTGGAGGGCCTGCCTCACGCATCGGTGAGCATGGTAGCGGATATGGACACATTCCGCCTGGCCGATGCAGCCAGGAACCTTCCTTACGCCCAGACCGTGGCACGGGCAGAAGAGGTCTTCACCTCCGATGTAGACGCGGTGGTAATTGCCACCCCTGTGCGCAGTCATTACCGCCTGGCCAAAGAGGCGCTGCTGCATGGCAAGCATGTGCTGGTCGAGAAGCCGCTCACCGCTAACGTAGCAGAAGCCGAAGAACTGGTGGAGCTAGCGCGCAAGATGCAGCGCGTCTTGATGGTTGGTCACACTTTTGAGTACAATCCTGCCGTCAACGAATTGCGCAAACTGGTTCAGAGTGGTGAACTTGGAAAGATCTACTGTATTGAGACAGAAAGAGTCAATTTAGGCATCTTCCGCAGCGATATCAACGTCATCTGGGATCTCGCCCCGCACGATATCTCGATCTTACTCTACCTCTTTGGGAAAATGCCAGAGGAGGCGACGGTGCAGGCTCATGCCTACGTCCAGCCACACATTGCTGATGTGGCCCATGTGAACTTGAAGTTTGCCGAGAACATGATGGCACATCTTCATGTGAGCTGGTTGCACCCGTGCAAAATTCGCAAAGTCACCGTGATTGGCGATGCTCGTATGGTGGTCTACGACGATACCAAACCCGCTGAAATGATCACGATTTATAACAAAGGTGCCGATGTCCATGCTGACCCCGGTATCTCTTACCGCAATGGTGAGATCATCATCCCCTATATCGGCTGGGTTGAGCCTCTGCGCCTGGAGTGTGAAGACTTCGCTCATGCTATTCGTACCAACACCTCTCCGCGTGCCAGTGGAGAAGCGGGTCTGGCAGTCGTACGTGTGCTCGCCTCAATACAGGAGGCTCTAGATAGGCAACAGCAAGTAGCAAGCATATCGGTATAGAAAGTGCTGATCTTTTCCATAGTTATAGTAGAGGAGAACGTTCAAGTGAAATATAGTGATACTACTGTAGTTATTGGAGCAGGCCCCTATGGCCTCTCGGTAGCTGCACATCTAAGGGCACATCATGTACCCACGCTGATCTTTGGAAAACCAATGGAATTTTGGCAAAAAATGCCAACAGAGATGTACTTGAAGTCATTCTGGAGCGCCGCCAGCCTGTCAGCTCCTGGTGGAAAGTATAGCCTGGATCGGTATGCCGAATCCATCGGTTCGCACGAGCAGCGGCCTATCCCTCTTCCCTTTTTCCTTGACTATTGTCGCTGGTTTCAGGAGCGCGCCGTTCCCGAGATCGATCCTACCTATGTGCAGTCATTAACACATGATGGACAGCGGTTTCATCTTCAAATGGCCGATGGACGTAGCATCGATGCAGGCAAGGTCGTCGTGGCTGCCGGAATTGCTCCGTTTGCCTATGTGCCCGAGTTTGCGCGCGACCTTCCTCCATCCCTTGCATCACATACGCAAGATCACACGGATCTGACGCGTTTTAAAGGTCATAATGTCGCAGTGGTGGGGCGAGGCCAGAGCGCACTGGAGTATGCGGCGCTATTGTATGAGGCAGGAGCGACTGTTGAGGTGATTGCACGCGGTCCCATCATCTGGATTGATCGTAAGTTGTATGATCGCACTGGCCCAGCCAGGCACATTTTCTATCCACCCAGTGATGTTGGCCCTCCAGGATTGAACTGGGTAATTGCCTTTCCTCAACTATTCAGTCGCCTTCCTGACAAGACGAGATATGCTATCGATCGTCGAGCAGTACGGCCCGCTGGAGCACAATGGTTACGCCCGCGCGTCGATGGAAAGATTCGTCTGACCCCTGATACGCAGATTATCAAAGCAGTTCCGCAAGGGAAGGGGCTCCATTGCGAACTGAGCGATGGTACCATGAGGGAGATTGATTATCTCTTCCTTGGCACGGGCTATGAAGCAAATATTGATAAACTAACGTTTATCGAGCCTTCTTTGCGTCAAAAAGTACAGACGCACGATGGATATCCAGTGCAAAATGCCGCCTTTGAGTCTTCTGTGCCTCACCTCTACTTTGCGGGTGCTATCTCCGGCTATACATTCGGACCGATCTGCCGTTTTGTCGCAGGATCCGATGCCGCCGCACGACAGATTACCCAGCACATCGTACGTTCAGAACGCACTCCGGCCCTGGCCTAGAGAGTTGCATCGAGAACAAGCCAATCGTCATAGACCGCCGACATAGATGAGTTGGCGGTCTGGCGAACAAGTGAAAGAAGGAGAGAGGGTATGCACCAGCAAAGGACGTCGGGAGTCATTTTGCTTGGAAGCGATTTTAAAGCATTGGGAGTGATAAGGAGTCTGGGTCAGAGGGGTATTCCATGTATGGTGATTGACAATCATCCTCGCTCCGCCTGGTTCTCGCGCTATGTGATCAGGCATTTCAGATGGCATAGCCAGATGGATGACGATGCATTTGTCAGCTTCCTGTTAAACATAGGGAAAAAGTATCACCTGGAACAATGGGTTCTGTTTCCCACGCAAGATGAAGTTGTACAACTGGTTTCGTGCAACGCGAGCCAGCTCTCGCAGCTCTATCGGCTCGTTACTCAGGACTGGAATGTTGTGCAATGGGCAAACGACAAACGTCTGACGTATCGTATGGCTCAGGAGACAGGTGTTCCCTGCCCCAAAACCGCTTACCCGACCACCGAAGACGAGCTAGCAGCGCTAGAAATAGCTTTTCCTGTGATTATCAAGCCTGCTATTTCTGTCAAATTACAATATGCGACACGTCTCAAAGCTCTCCCCGCCAACTCGCGAGCTGAGTTACTCACACAGTATCGCCGTGCGCTGGAAACCATCTCTCCTGACGAAGTAATGGTGCAAGAGATTATCCCTGGCGATGGACGAACTCAATACTCGGTCGCAGTTTTCTGTCAGGAAGGACGCATCTTGACCGGGATGACAGCCCGTCGCACACGCCAGTACCCAATTGACTATGGATTGGGAAGCAGTTTTGTAGAAGCCGTGTCCGTTCCCATTCTTTTTGAACTGGCAGAAAAGCTCTTACTGCATATGCGCGTCTCGGGTATGGTCGAGGTTGAGTTCAAATATGACCAGCGCGATCAGCAGTACAAACTACTAGATATCAATGTCCGTCCCTGGGGGTGGCATACGCTCTGTATCGCTTGCGGCCTGGATTTTCCCTATCTCCAATACTGTGCCGCGCTCGGGCTGGAACAGCCATCGCTTCCCAGCAAGCCGCGTTACGACCATCATTGGGTACGTATGCTCACCGATATCCCGGCTGGCATTCAGGAGATACGTGCGGGCATGACGACACCATATGCCTACGTGCGGTCCCTGTTCGGGAAAACCGCATTTTCTGTCCTCGATTGGCGTGATCCAATGCCCGCCCTGGGAGATTTCCAGGTAGCCTGCTCGCGAGGAGTACAGGCTATAGTTCAAAGGCTAAGAACATCAAGATAGGAGTTTATGCGAAAGTGATATCGACGCTCCCAATAAAGACTCCCTGGAGTCCTCTGCTTGAAGAGCAGGTCAAAGATATATTCTACTATGATCAGCGCTGGTTCGACCTGATTGCTACATTCTACGGTTATAAGGTATTTCCTCTCACGATTATGAATGCAGACGACCAGATTACAGGCTTTTTGCCGCTCTGTTTCATCAAGAGTCCACTGACGGGACGACGGTTGGTTGCGCTTCCATTTTCCGACTATTGCCCTCTCCTGGCTACCGATAAAGCGGTAGCTACCAATCTGATCGAACAAGCGCTCCATCTTGCGCAAGAAAAGCGGGTGAAATACCTGGAAGTACGGGCTGGTGTTAACGAGGTGCTGGCTCAACGAACGGATTTCACGGCGAGGAATTTGTATGTGAATTGGGTCTTGCCTCTCGCCCCCAGCCCAACAGAGGCCTGGTCAGGACTACGTAAGCCAGTACAGCAGCAGATCAAAAAATCCCAGAAAAACGGAGTACAGATACGCACAGGCCAAAAGCGTGAAGATATGGATATCTACTATCGGCTCCATTTGAAAACGCGCAGCAAGAAACACGGCATGCCGACGCAAGCGCGCAATTACTTTTTCGCGCTCTGGGACACATTTGCGGCAAGCGGAACGATGCAGCTTCTGCTCGCCGAATATGAAGGGAATCCAATTGCAGGCATCGTCGTTTTCGCATCTGGTTCCCGGCTCCATTATGCATACGGAGCCTCTGACGAAAATTATCTGAAGCTGGCTCCCAACAACCTGCTGTTCTGGGAAGCGATCACCTGGGGTGGTGCACAAGGATATAAGACGCTGGATTTCGGGCGCACGGCCTGCGATAACCAGGGACTTATGGAGTTCAAGCGACGCTGGGGTGCTATACAGGAACTACTGCCCTATTATTATTACCCACATAGCGCCGGTTTAGCATCTACATCAGAAAGCAGTTGGAAATACCAATTACTTACGAATTCCTGGCGTAAACTTCCATTGCCTGTAGCTGCCCAATTGGGAGGACGCCTTTACAAACATCTAGGCTAGTTTCAGTACCCTCAAGCGGGTCGTAAAAGTAGAATTATTCCTGCCGCCTCCACGGAGGAAAGTATACATACGCAACCCTAAGAGGTCAAGTGAAGATGCACTAGGGGAAATATACATTATGAATCTACCGCGACCAGATACTACTTTCCGTTGGATGTGGAGAAGTTTGCTTGTCATAGCTCTCTTCGCTACCACTGCCTGTTCGTTCAATACAACACAACAGACTACCCCCAAAGCTTCATCAACAACATCGCTTCCTGGTCAGACAATCTGGAAACAAGGCGTTTCGTCCTACTTGTTTGGTACGAATGATACTTATGAATGGTCTCCCAATAATATTCAAACGCAACCTGCAATTCAGCAAGCGTTACGATCGGCTGGCTTTACGCTGATTCGTAGTTTCTTTCCTGATAAAGCAAGTGATAGTGATATCGAAAAACGTATTCAGACAATTGAAAATAGTGGCGCGCACTGCCTGGGAGTTATCACCAATATCTCCAATGTCTCTTTCGATAAACATCTTATCAGCTATCTCGGTTCTCGCTGCCAGCTCTACGAGTTTGGGAATGAGCCAGACCTGAACGGCATCTCTATTCAGAACTACCTGCAACAATGGAATAGCGTGATCCCTCAACTCCGAAAGATCAATCCTTCGGCCAAATTTATCGGTCCGGTTACCTACAATGATCAGGGGAATCACGGATTCATGCAAACATTTCTGACCGGTGTCAAGGCATCGGGTATCCTTCCTGATGCCATCAGTTTTCACTGGTATCCCTGCTACAACGATAGCAAAGGCTCTTGTTTGAGCAAAGCGAATAGCTACAGCAAGGTGGCACAAGGTGTACATGCCATGATAAGAGCAACCCTGGGCAAAGATCTGCCTGTAGGTATCAGTGAATGGAACTATGATCCCGGAAATCCTCCCCCGGCTTATGGAGACGATCCACAATTTATAGCGAGCTTCACGACGAACGCGCTCCATTCAATGATGCAAGGCAATGTTGCTTTTGCCTGCCAGTTTGATGCCGCCAGCTATTCGGGCTATGGGCGTCTGGACATGTTCGATGTCACGACGAATCAGCCCAAACCACAGTATTACGCGATAAAAGATGTCATTAAACTCTTCAATCCCTCACCCACAAAAAATCAGACCGCCAGTGTACCTACCGCAACGGGTCCTTCTCTTACCAACGCGGGGGAACTCATCTCGCGCGGAAAGCCAGTGCACTGTGCAAACAACGACGCTGGAGTTGGAGGAGATAGCGCCATTGTCAATGGACACTATGGAAACTGGACATTCTGGCGACCTGGCTTTAGCGCGCTCCCTAGCTGGTGTGCGATACACGTCGGTGCGGGACCAACGCGTTTGCTGATGACATGGGAAAGCGATTACTCGTTTGATTACATTAGCGATCACGGTCAGGGTCCTCAAGACTACACCATCTCCGTTTCATCTGATAGCACCAACGGCGCAGATGGTACGTGGCAGACGCTCGTTACTGTGACGGGTAATCACACACGTGTCCGCGAGCATCTGCTGTCATTTGCACAGCAATCGTGGGTCAAAATGACAATTACCAGGGGGCAAACACAAGCCAGTCAGCCATATGTCTTTCTCGACCAGATCGACCTCTACGATGTCTCTCAAAGCCTGAATGATACCTTCTTCTTTTCGGGAGATTCCATTACAGGCATTGCCTATAACCGCTCGGACGCGAACCAGCCATCCTATGCAGAGCTTGTCCATGCCGCTTCTCCTCAGCGCTTTCCTGCTATGCTCGACGGGGGACTGGGAGGCTGGAATACCGATGGTGCGGTGCAAGACATCGATTCCTGGCTCGCACTTAATCCTGATATCCACTACTGGCTTCTGGGTTGGGGCACAAATGATGCTTTTGACCAGGTGGCACCCGCTCATTTCCAGGCAAATCTACAGGTGCTTGTGGAGAAGATTAAACAGGCCGGACATGTACCACTAATCGCCCATATTCCTTATCTAGCCAGACCGGGCTTCGATCAGGAAGTACAGGCCTTAAATAAAGTTATTGACCAGGTCACCGCGGCAAACGGTCTTACCCCTGGTCCTGACTTCTACAGTCTTTTTCTCGCGCACCAGAAAGCGTACCTTTTGACGGATGGAACCCATCCAACTCCTGAGGGCGCAAAAGCAATGAATAAGGCATGGTTCCAGATACTGGGTGCTACATCATAAATGTAAACCACGCATCATCGCCCAATAGGAAGCTCCTCGTACTAACATTGATACTGGGAGCTTCCTATTTGGGGATAAGTCATGGTTAGCGCTATGAAAAAAGAGAGATTACTCGAATAGCGGGCAGAAATCCAGCTCATAAGAAGGATTTTGCAGTTTGCGCTGCGTCACCACCCTGGCTGGTACCCCTCCGACCACCGCATAGGAAGGAACATCGCGCGTCACAACCGCACCAGCCATAACTACAGCTCCCTCACCAATGGTGATTCCGGCAAGAATAGTCGCTCGTACTCCGATCCAGGCATGGTTCCCGATCACTATAGGCAAGTATTTATCAGGGAAGAGCGGATCATTCATATCATGCGTACCGGTCATCAACCAGACACCAGAAGAGATACTCACATTTTCGCCAATCACCAGGCCACCTGTCGTGTAGAGCAGGCATTTGCTGTTAATCACAGTACCTTTGCCAATAGCAACTTTCATTCTACTACTCCGTACTCCCGACATTTGTACATACTGCCCCATAAGAATAGTGGCCTGCGGACCGATGTGCCAGCCCAATACACGACGGTACCAGGCAAGACGAGCCTTATGCGATGGAATATACGTGATAACATGATTCGTCGCATACTTTATCGTAGCTGCTAGTATTCCCTTCATTCTATCTATCACCTCTCACTTGTAAAACAAGGGCCCATCTAGTCTCCATCTGTCAGAGCCTTTTTTAAAGACAGAGTATTAACATTCGGAGATTTCGATAGGCGAACTGCTTTCCTGCATGGAACCGTATCCTCGTCACCTTCGTCTATCTCTACAAGAGTTGGTTTACGGATTTTCCTGCCTGGAAAGATATTCTTGTTGTTCCTATACATCTCCATATGAAGTAATATCGGATTACGAATTGCTTTCCTGCGTGGGACGGTATCTTCGTCATTCTCATTTATTGTTTCTAGCTTAGAAGGTATATGTGAAACATGCCTCTCAGGTCTGTATACCGGCAGTGCAGGATCTGTCAACTCCAATCGCCAGGTAAGAACAGACTCCAACAGTGGCCGCGTTTCTTCATCGGCAAGGAATAGAGGTTCTCTAGAAGACTGTTCCGCACCTTCATCTACTGGAACAAGTGTTGCTTTGCGCCCGGCCTTATTGCGTGCAGAAGAATAGAGAGCCTTCACGTCTTCGCGAGGAACCGTACCAAGTAAGGTCGCTACCGAGAAGTAGGTGACCATAGCAATTGGCAGGATGAGAAAGAGATTGAGCTGATGGACCAACCAGATGGACACTCCCATCACCAGCGCCGCCAGGAGTGCCTTCGCACCTACCTTTACACTGCCGACTGGCCAGAGCGAACGCGGGATGAATAGCATCGAAAGACACATGAGTAGTAACTCGGTCAGCGAGGTCACCGCTGCCGCGCCCACGTGTTGATAGAGCGGGATCAGCAGCAAGTTCAGCCCCAGATTAAACACCAGGGCGATCGCCGCCATGATCATAATGTTTTTCTCTCGTTTGGTGCTGATGATCACCGAGCCGAAAACACTATTGATATAGAGAAAGGCAAGACCGGGTGCAAGCCACTGCATCACAGGAACGGCATGTACAAACTCTGCTCGGTGATAGAGAAAGCCTATGATATTGGGAGCGGCCACGATGAGCCCGATCGTGATCGGGAAAGCACACAGCAGCAAGAAATTCATGGATTTCTCGATGGCTATTCTCAAATCCTTCTCTGAATGAAGAGAGAGTTTGGAAAAGATGGGATACATGATAGCACTGATCACCAGGCTGGGGAGAAAGACCAGGGTATCGAAGAGCCGATATCCCGCGCCATACCATCCCACCACTGCCTCGCTGGTCATCAGAGAGAGCAGGACCGTATCCAGACGATAATAAATTACCCCTAAGACTCCGTAGACCAGAAACGGGATACTCTTGCGCACCAGTTCACGGATAAGAACCAGATCGATCGTCAAGGGAACACCTACCAGGCGTACAGCCCATATCGCCTGCCAGAGTAAGCTGGTGAGAGAGCCTCCTAGCAAGATAAAAGCCATGACCTCTACGCTTGCTCCATATTTCAGCAAAACACCACCAATCAACGCACTCAATCCCTTTTCAAGGATGGTGCCGACCACTGGAAAGGTCACCCGTTCAAAGGCATAGTGCAGCGCACTGATTGTATTGCCCAGTGAACCACTCAGTAGCGTGACCCCACAGATCGCGACCAGCACACGCACTTCTACAGCATACCCGAGCAGCAGACAGGCGAGCAGAGTACAGCCGTACAAAACCAGCCAGAAGATGATCTTGATACAGAGAATATTGGAGAGATAGCGTAGAGCCTTAGAAGGCTCCTGGGCTACATCGCGTGTTAGCTGCTGGTTAAAGCCAAACTCAATGGGAAATCCGATGAGCGCCACGAAGGTAATAGCAAAATAAAGCTCCCCGAACTTGACATCGCCCAGAAAACGTCCGTACGCGATCGTCAACGTTATGGTTGATATCCAGGTAATACCTTGTCCCAGCAGCGAAATGACTGTATTTCCTATTACTTTGCGAAGCTTATTCATGGGATTAAAGATAACATAAACATGTGTCGAAGTAATGTTTAGTCGGTAAAGAACTGGTAATGCTTTCTCTCAAGAGGTTACAAAAAATATTATTTTGAAAAATCAATAAGGGCTGCACTGTTGATTTATGTATGCTAATGCATGGTATTAATATATCAACTCCAAGCCCTTGTTTATAATAGCATCTTAACATTAATCACACCGACTTTTCATAGGCAGAGTAGTATAAAGTAGAGCGTAAACGGTTGCAATAAATAACTACATTCCTCATAGAAGGGGTTACTTATGTTTCGAACACTTGAGGCGATCTTTCGCCATCCTATACAACTTTTCTTAATGCTCATTTTTCCTATTGTAGTAAGCTTTGGTATTGCAGTTTTTCTTATCCCACGCTCCTATCAATCGTCAGCGACACTCTGGGCATTGCGTCGTTACGAAATTATTGGAGCGACGGGCCCTGAGACAGACTTGCTATCTACACCCGCACAAACACAAGTGACAGCGCTCACCGAATTACTTCAGAGTCGGGCTTTCGACCTGGCAGTGGCAAAGTCAACCAACCTGCAATCGACTCTGAAGTTGAGTAAAGCAGAATTATCAGATCCGCAGCTTCTGGATGCTGCATTGATTTCAGAGGTCTCTCAACATGTGATCGTTACAGTTCGCGGCTACAATTCGTATGAGGTTTCGTATACAAACCCCAATGCGCACGTAGCTTATCAGACGATAGCATCTGTTATTCAGGAATTTAAATTGCAAGGTGAGGGCTTCAGTGTTGTCGAGGGTCAACGCCTCTTGCAAGGGTACCAAACGCAATTAGTGCAAGCGAAAAATAATGCCGATGCCGATGCGAAAGCAGAATCTCAATATCTGGCAGGACATTCTGGGGCGACTCCTACTACCGACCCACAATATGGACTTCTCGACGCGAAAAGACTGCAATCACAATCAACACTCCAAAGCTTGCAATCGACAATTGCGACCCTCAATCAAGAAATCGCTACGCAAAGCGCAGGTGATGATACATTTTTTAAAACGCTTGATCCTCCCATACAACCAGATGCGGCGGTATCACGTTCAAAGACTCTTCTGACAGCAGGAGGAATGGGAGCTGGTATCGGTCTGGCAGCCTGCATCTTTTATATTGTTGTGCTTGTACGCCGTGATCGCGCTATATATAGCACGCTCGCTTTACAGAAAGTGACTGCGTATCCCATTCTTATGCAACTGCCTCAACTCTCATTAGCAACACAACGCGCTGTTGTTCAGGGTAACAGGCAGTAGTAGAGCGCATACCAATCAAGAATCGCTTTTAGAGAATAGATTGTGAGAAATTTTATGCTTGAAAACATCGATCTTTCCTCCACAGACCCAAAAATGAAGACAGTGAAAATAAATAACGTTGAGAAGGACACGCAGGCCAATGTCGTCCACTCTGAGCCATCCGCAACGGCTGTTGCCATTGCGAAACCGATAGAAACACAGGTCAGCAAGAAAACAGTTCAGCCGCAACCGAGCATTCAGCGTCCCCGCTCAAAACGTGTGGATGAGGAAACGTCCATGCTGCGCATGCGCTGCAAACAGCTTTGTGTTTCCGCGTTCTTTCAAGAAGATACCACTATACGTAGCCTGGGCTTCACAAGCGCGATTCACGGCGAAGGCCACCCATCACTCAGTAACAGTTTCAACCTCAGCCCTACTCCTGGCCTGGCTGAGTGGCTCTCTGGAGATTGTAGTCTGGAAGCGATCCGCCAGAGCGTGAATAGCAATCTCACGCTCATTCCAGCGGGAGACGGAAAAGATGATCCTATCAGATTGTTACAAGAGTTCCGCCAGCGTGGAGTACTGGATGTGCTCACCAGACCTGGAGAAGTGTTGCTTGTTGATCTTCCATCGGTCGTCACGACCGCCTATGGACAGATGGTCGCCAGGCTCTTCGATTCTCTCATCCTTGTTGTACGTATGGGAGTGACTTCTGAGGATTTTGTGATTGAAGCCTGTCAGCTTCTCAAGGCTTCCCCCGTCCAGGGAGTAGTTCTCAATCAGATACACAGTCGGGTGCCACGATGGCTACGACAGATATTGTGAGTGGAAGAACGTTATGAAGACTGTCTTTCTTCTTCTGATCTTCTTTCTAACGGTAGGAGTGTTTGTTCGCTCATACGACCGCCGGACACGTATGATATTGAGCACAGGAATTATAGCCCTCATTCTCTACCTGTATCTCACATGAGGTATATATGAATAGGCCATCACTAATTACATCTAAAACAGAGAATACCGTTTCTACAATTTTAGCGACACGCAGACGGCATGATACATTGCTTTTCATCGTGCTCTTTTGCACCCTGTTCAGCCTCACACCACTGTTTATCCTATGGGGAGCATCTACAGGCTTTAGTGTACTGATAGGGGGACTGGTTGCATTAGCACTGGCAGCTTCTATTGTACGCTGGCCTGTGACTGGTTTGTACCTGGTAGCCGCATCTGCCTTTTTAATTGAGCAGGAGCCACTTTCAACACCTATCTTTACCGACCACCTCTACATCTTCTATTGGCCGCCACAACTCTCGGGTTTCTTTGAGCGTCCCATAGGCTTAGTTATACTCTGTGCGCTGTTCATATGGTTGCTTCACAGACTACTTCGACGTGAACGGTTACTACAGGGAGGAGCACTTCTGTTTCCTTTCGCGCTGTACATGCTCTGTGTTGTTGGGGGAATAGGCTATGGATTAGCCAGTGGTGGAAACTTGAAAATCATCGTCGTCGAGTTCCGGCCTTTCTGGTACATGTTTGCCTCCTATATCCTGTCATATAACTTTGTGACACAGCGCAACCATATCCGCAACTTCTTCTGGCTTGCAATCGTGAGCGCAGGAGTGAAGGCGCTTCAGGGTCTTTATGTCTACCTGATTGTCAACCACGGCAGTACGGTGGGGCATGATACCATCATGTCCCACGAAGAATCTTTTTTCTTCGCGGCCTTGCTCTTGCTGGTGATCATCTTCAGCTTACACTACCGTTATCGTCCACAATTGATCGCGGCACTCTGCATCACACCGGCTGTAGTTATTGCCATGGTTGCCAACCAACGGCGCACCGACTATATCGCGCTCCTAATGGGAGTCGGAGTCGCGTGGGTACTGGTCTTTCAGATCAAGCCAAAAGCACGCGCCAGGCTGCTTGTCTTGCTGCTTATATGCGGAGGACTCGGAACTGGCTATGTGCTCGCATTTTCCAACAGCCAGGGTAGCCTTGGTTCACCTGCACGCGCGATCATCTCGGTTTTTAAACCTACCGCCTCTGATGTCAGGGACGCTACTTCCAACTTGTATCGCCTCTTTGAAGATAATGACCTGAAATATACAGTCAAGCAGTATCCATTGGGACTGGGCTTTGGCAAACCGTTTCTTCAGCCTCAGCCACTGACGAGTATTTTCCCAGGTATCGTTGCGGTTGATCCATACTACAACTATGTCCCACATAACACAATCTATTGGATCTGGGCAGATCTGGGACCAATCGGCTATGCCTCGCTCTGGTTCTTAGTCGGAAGCATTGTCATACAGGGATGTATTATTACACGCAAATTGCGCGATCCTTATTTCCAGGTAGTAGCTATCTATATCGTCGCTATCACCATGATGGAAGTAGTTGTCGCTTTCGCTGATTATCAGCTTTTCTTCTATAGAAATGTGATCTACCTGGGATTACTCTGCGGTATCCTGGCCAAACTACCCATTCTGGATCAACCAGAACAACAAGTACAGAAGGACGTTCTTCCCAATGAATTTACTCATGGTGTCTCCACACCTGCCCGACCCCTCGTGGGGAGCAAGCACGCGTAGTTATTATCTCTTAAAGGCTCTGGTACGCGAACATTCAGTCTCGTTACTCACTTTACAGGACAGTAGCTCAGAGGGGATCGTTACTACTACATTACAAGGTATCGAGCTAAAAAAAATGCGGCAATTTGTATTGCCGCCAACTATGCAGCGAAAGCGTTTCTACCAATTACTAAGCGTTCTAAAGGGCAAGTCGTACCTACTTGACGCCTATAACATAGAAGAATTACAAAGAGAAATCGACGTACTGCTCGCACAAGATCACTACGATGCGGTGATTTTTGAAAGCGTCTTCATGGCTGGCTGCAAGGTGCCAGAAGATCTACCCGTCATCATCGACCAGCACAATATTGAGCACGAGCTACTGCAACGGACTTACGAGCGTGAAAAGTCATGGTCGCGTAAATGGTACAACTGGTGGGAAAGCCGCAAGCTTAAACCAATTGAGCTAGAGCGCTGTCGCAAAGCACAAGGTGTGCTGGTAACGAGTGAGCGTGAGCATCTCTTGCTGAAGCAACTCGCGCCACAGTGCATTGTCGAGGTTGTCCCGAATGGTGTCAATACCGAAATCTTCGATAAAATCAACAGGCAGCAGGAGGTTGCTAATCGCATCGTATTCACAGGAACCATGAACTACTACCCCAATATTGATGCTGTTTTATTTTTTGCCCATGCATGTTGGCCGCTCATTCGGGCACAGATTCCCGAAGCGACATGGCAGATCGTTGGCAAATCTCCGCCCCCCGAAGTACTTTCTCTGGCGGAACTTCCCGGCATCACTGTGACAGGAGTTGTTCCTGATGTCAAGCCATACTTTGCCTCCGCAACAGTGGCTATTGCCCCATTACTTATCGGTAGTGGCACTCGTCTCAAGATTCTTGAGGCACTGGCAATGCGAAAAGCAGTCGTCTCAACCAGCCTGGGTTGCGAAGGTTTAGCAGTAGAGTCGGGGAAACACTTGATTGTAGCAGACCAGCCTCACATATTCGCGCAGGCAGTTATTGACCTTCTGCGGAACGCAGAAAAGCGGACAGCTCTGGGTAATGCCGGTAGGGCCCTTGTCGAAGATGAGTACAGTTGGAACCAGTGCGGTGACAAAGTCATACGCGCTTTAGAGAAAATGGTAAGGTGAATTTCGATGGTTGTAGTACAATTTCTACGTTGGCTGCTCCTGGCAGCGGAAATATGGATCGCCTGCCCTATTGCGTATCTTTGTATTCTATCCTTTTCCGCGCTCGTCACAGCGAGGAAGAGAAAGATGCAAGAGGCACGTTCTGACAAACAGGAATCAGCACAAACCAGGTTTGCCATCCTGATCCCTGCACATAATGAAGAAACTATACTAGGGACGTTGCTTGAAAGTCTCTCTCGTCTTGAATATTGCAGAGATCTGTATACTGTCTACGTGATAGCTGATAATTGTACTGATACAACTGCTGAGTTAGCACGTCAGTTCGATGGAGTACGTGTCTACAAACGCTTTGATGAAAAGCGGCGGGGGAAGGGATATGCATTGAACTGGATATGGCAGCAACTAGAAAAAGACCAGTTCGTCTCTGATGCGTACGTTATCCTGGATGCTGACTCCGTCGTGGTCCCAACGTTCTTACAATCGATGGACAGAGAGCTAAGGCGCGGAGCAAAAGCACTGCAGGCATGTAATACTGTTCTGAATGTTACCGCATCGCCCAGTACAGCTTTGCGTTGGATCGCACTCACGCTTATCAATCATGTGCGTCCTCTGGGAAGAAACGGAATAGGCGGATCTTCCACTTTAACAGGCAACGGCATGTGCTTAAGTCATGACATACTAAGGCGTTATCCCTGGCGAGCATTTGGCATTGCGGAAGATTACCAATACTACCTGACGCTTGTCCAACAAGGTGAGCGCGTACAATACGTACCAGACGCCATAGTGCGCTCAGAGATGCCAACAACATTCGCTCAGATGCGTACACAGGATGTACGCTGGGAGGCTGGAGGATCTCAGCAATCTGCCATTGAGATTGCCTTACAGCTTTTGAAGGGAGGACTGAGTTCAAGATGCTTTATCCGTATCGAAGCTGCAGCGGAGTTGCTTACTCCTCCTCTCTCTTTTATGGTCGTATCTTGTTCACTCGCATTCATAGCTTCGTTGGCCCTCTGGTCACTACCGAACCTCTTATTGAGTGTTGCTCTTCTTGGAGGACTGGTCTTTTATATCGCAACCGCGCTCTATCTACTCCATGCTCCGCGGGCAGTATATAAAGCACTTCTGCATGCCCCAGGGTTTGTCCTGTGGAAGATCTGGGTCTATCTCGTACTCAGCAGGAGTCGCAAACATAATAGCGAGTGGGTACGCACGGCTCGCACATCCTCATAACAGAGTATACGTGGATAAGGAATGCATGTTGAAGACAAAAAGCTACATGCTCTTATAATTTGAAAGAGGTTAAAAATATATGTCTTCCCTTCGAGTCTGTGCAATTACGTTTGACTGGTATCCTTTCGACGTACTCGTGCGTCGTACAGCAGAGGCTGCCGCTAGCGCCGGATACACATCTGACGTTATCTGTATACAGCAACCAGGACAAAAATCGTATGAAGTATGCGACGGAGTACACGTCCACCGCATACCAATACACCGCAGCTTTGGCCGTTCGTTACCGTTTACCATCCTTGAATGGGTCAGTTTCCTTGTCTTAGCAGGAATAAAAGTGACCCGTTTGCATCTCAAACAAAGATACAATGTCATCCACGTACACAATATGCCAGATTTCCTTGTTTTCGCTGCCATCATTCCTAAGTTGTTAGGAGCAAAAATCATTTTAGAGATACAAGATGTTTCCCCTGAACTCATGGCAGCAAAGGCAAAAGGACGCCTGCGAAAGCTCATCATCCGTTCAGCGATATGGCAAGAGCGTATCTCGGCTCTGTTCGCTCACCATGTTATCACTGTTGGTTGGCCATTTGAAAAATTGTTACTTAAGCGCGGCATCCCTGCGAAGAAGATCACCAACGTACTTAATAGTGCAGACCCTAGATTATTTCCGGCTGCGCGTCGCACTGAGCATTTAACAGAGCCTCCCAGTGAAGAGCGTCCATTAATACTCATGTATCACGGCACACTGGCACAGAGAAATGGATTAGATACTGCGATCCGAGCATTCGCAAAAGCACGGCAGGTCACGCCACACATACGCCTGGATATTAAAGGGCGAGGCGAAGCTATTCCCTATTTAAAACATCTGACTCAAGAGCTGGGGATCGGCGAATACGTCATCTTCACCGATCCATGTCCTTCTGAGGAGCTGGTCGATTTTGTGCTACATGGAGATATCGGCATTATCCCTTATCGATCCGATGGCTTTATGGACCTTGTTTTACCGACAAAAGCATATGAATTTGCCTGGATGCATCGCCCGATGATCGTTTCCAGAACACCTGCTATCCGCTCAATGTTCAGGCCAGATTCGGTTGTACTCTGTGAACCATCGGATGCAGATAGCTTTGCTGCAGCAATTATTGATCTCTACCAGCGTCCTGAGAAGCGCCAGCGTATGGTAGCTGATGCAGCAGAGGACTATACTCCCTATCGTTGGGAAACGATGGCTGAACGCTATCAGCAGCTACTTCTCACTCTCTCTCTCCCAAAAAGGTGGTAAAGAGACCTGACATCATACGAAAGAGACCTGGAGGGTTCCAGATTAACGCTCCAGGTCTCTTTCGTATTATTTACTTTCCACAGCTTATTTTGCCAGAACCAGTAAGCTGAACCCTCCCAGTAATCGAGCAGTCAAATCCTGGCGGAGAGCAAAAAGGAATCTTCGCGGCAGTTGAAGCAGTCTCTTGCCCAACACCTGTGTCGGCAACTCAAGTGATCTGCGTGTATAAAAGCTATCGACCACCTCATATCCACTGTCTTGTAGTATTCTAATAGCTATCTCTTTTGTGAAGTAGTGGACATGCCCATAGGCATCATGAACATGCAGCAATCCTCTGCGCCGTAAGATCATCTGCGCTGATAGGTCAAGTGGAATATGCAATATTTTATACTGGCTCTTTGGCTTTATCGCTCTTAAGAAGCTAAAGTAGTCTTCAAGATGCTCAATAACATCCATCAGCAGTATGAGATCAAAAGCTGCATCTCCCTCCTGTTGGATATCAGCCAGTTTGAAGTGAAGCTGTTCATTTGCCTCCGGCGCACTCAACTCTATTGCCTGTGGAGAGATATCATACCCCCATAACGAACAGCGATCATTTACCCTCTTTTGAAGTTCTTTTAACACCTGTCCAGCTCCACATCCCACATCACAAATGGTCTCCGGTACAAGATTATGACGTCTTAACATACGGCTGATCTGTTTTGCTTTCCAGGCCGATTCTTCCACATGCCAGCCCGGATTTTTCGCTAGATAAGTTCCATCCACATATATATCTTCCAACGTGTCATGTCCCTTCATTATCTGAAAACGCGTAAAAAACTTCCCAGTAAAAACGGAGAGCCTGCTGACCGTTTAAGTTTTCTGCACATGTATCACCTATTCGCCTTCACCGAGCACGCCAGGTTAGATTTTCCCTCTCTTCATCGCTATTTAGATTGTTGAACTTCGATGATACGCAGGAAAAAATCCTGTATAGTCACCGAATCAATATCCCCAGTAATGGAGAGTGCTGCACGGCTCCCATCAGGCCACACACCAAAGTAGATGAGTGGCGCGTCCAATTCTTCAATACTCTGCACCAGTTCGCTCTTCCGCTGTATCTGCTCTTCTCGCGTTGTCCCCAGACCCTCGGGCATGTCAAGATAATACGCGTATTTCTGGGCGTCTTGTGGTGAACAGCGAACGCAAGGATAGCCCTGCTCGCAGAGAAAATCTTCTACCTCTTGAGACGTTTGTGTTGATAGACCAATACATGGGCACCTGCTGGCCTTCACAGTGAAATGATGGGATAATACCTGAGAATTTCCTTTAAACCAGGGTACAACAGATTGATCTTCGACGACCAGTCCGCGCACAAGGAGCGTCGCACGCTGAGTACAGATGGCTTCCACCTGCCAATGTTCAGGGGCCAGAGGAGTGAGAGTGAGCCTGAATTGGCTCCGTTCTTTCCACCAACTGGCAACATCTTTCAAGCTTGTTATCCAGACAGGCAGTGGCTGTTCATGCGCAAAAGAGAGCAGAGCCTTCAGCGCCTGTTTACACAGAACAGCACGTTCAGGATGCAGATTGAGAGTGTAGACACCACCAAGATCGTACACTCTCTGCATAACACTACTCCAGATACGCCCTACCTGCTGTGGATCTGTAATACGCAGACGATCAAAGAGCATCTCATCATCTGGAATACTGGTAGGAATGCGCAATAGCTTTCCTGCAAAGTATGGACGTACGGCGTATGCGCTGGGGGCAATAGCCTGGAAAAGAGCCAGTGATTTCTCATACCCGCTCCTCAGCAGCGGCGAAAATTTTTCGAGATCTACAACATCATGAATAACAGCATCATTGCTATCATAGGTAAATCCTAGTTGAGTAAATACCTGGAGCGATGCTGCCGTCCAACCGAGGTAGGGATTACGAAAACCTTGAAAAGGGGTGTGTGTATCGTTAAACACACTAATAGCTTTTTCCGTCTGCTTGTGCTGTTCGGCAGCACTTAATGCGCGATAGTCATTATGAACATAGCCATGTATACCAATTTCTGCACCGGAGTCGCCTATTTTCGCCATAAGAGCCGGATGCCGTCCTAACACCACTGCCGGAATAAAAAACGTTGGCTCTGCATGGTATGTACGCAGAGCGTCAACGACAGTACTCAGTGCTCGCTGCGTCTTTGTTTCGGTAAAGCCAAAGCGTGTAAAGACGGTTTTCAGCCGCCTTGCAAAGTTATGTATACCTTTGGTTTTGATAGAGAAAAAAACCAGTTCCATTATTCTCCTCCGAGAAGTAGTATTTCTTCTGTTTACAATTTACACGATAGAGTTTTTCTCTGTAATTGCGGTTATATCTATGTTGAGAGTTCGTTGACAAATCTCGGATGGGGTTATATTTTCTCTTTTTCCTATTCTCGCATTTTTGCATTAATACTTTTCATCCATTTCATTGGCGATGTATAGGACCAAAAAGGACAACTCAAAGTGGAAAGAACATTGTGATCGTGATCTCTCTCTGTGTTTTCAGATCATGGTCACAATGTTCTTTCCTGCAGTGAAATGAGGCATGCTTTTTCTCAAGCTGACCTGGTCAGAACACAGTACCTGTTTTGTCGCTTCAGACAATAACGCCTTCAAAAATCCATTGGGGAGAACGCGTGGGTATGACTTTTGTCAGACGAAATCCTGCGGATTCGAATAGCGCCCGGAATTCTTCCTGTGTCCGCTCGCCACCTTGCTGTTCCAGCCCCATAAGGAGGTCGAGCCCCTTGGCGAATGCTCCCTGATTGTTGTCGGGAAGCACAACTTGTTCGCAGACGAGCAGAACCGCTGATGAATCCATCACACGGCGACAGTTTTGTAGAATAACGCGACATTGCTCATCGCTCCAGTTGTGAAGAACCTCTTTTAAAACATACATGTCTGCACCCGAGAGAACCTCTTCAAAGAAATCTCCGGCGCTCAGTTCGAAGGGAAGATTGTCTGGTCCGTTCTCTCTGACTCGCGCAATGACTGTTGGACGATCAAAGAGCACGCCTCGTATGGTTGGATACTGTGAGTGGATCACCGAGAGGAGGCTTCCATTGCCCCCTCCAACATCAACAAACCTGCGAACTCGGGAGAAATCGTAGCTGGTCGCAATGGCCTTATTGACGATGCCCGAAAAGCCTGCCATCGCACCTTCAAAGATCGCTTCTTCCTCTGCATGGTGTTCAAAGTAGTCGTAGAGCTTAACGCCATAAAGCTGTTCTACAGCCGGTATTCCTGTTTTGATTGACGCTTCAAGCTGACCCCACGTCTTGCGGGAGCGTTCACTTCCCATCATTCGTGCCATGGCATACATCGATCCAGGAATATCGCTTCGCAAACAGGTCGAGAGGTCTGTGTTGACAAATGTGCGTGGCGCGACCTCGGCAAAAACACCATTTGCAGCGAGGAAACGAAGAAGACGGTACACCCAGTTTTCTTGTGTGTCCGTTTGTCGCGCAAGCTCTGCGGTTGTTTTGCTTTCGTCTCCCAGCAAGGTTGCAAGATTGTATCGTGCCGCAGCTTGAAGCGCGTACGATAACCACATCCCATTCAACTGGTCAAGCACAATTTGTTGTGGGGGACGCCTGTGAACGCCTCCCATTTCTGGTTGAGTCATCTTAAAGCCTTTCTAAGTGATTTTTGTTGCGTAAAAGAGAGTGCTGTCCTTGCTCCAGGGACACGGCAGATTGAAGACGTGAATTATGCTGCATGACAAGTGAATCGACAGCTGTTCCTGTCGGTTGCCAGGGGATCAACCCGTTATTTGCCCTCTCGCGCGCTCGCAAAAAGAGCGCAATGGCCTGATTCGTCTGTTGAAGCTGAAAGGCATCCTGGCGTAAGCGTTGGAGTCGAGCAAGTAACGTATTGAGCGAGCCTGCGACTTCCCACAAAACGTTCCCTTGCGCAAGGGGAACACGAGCACCCATGTCGCCATTTGCTACTCGAGCATGGACCTGCACAATCATCTGGATACTCTCCTCCAACAGGCGTTTTTGTTCGATCTCGGCCTGACTTTGCTCGGCCATGGCACGCTCAAACGCGGCTATGGTGGTAGCCCGATTAGCTCGCGCAATGGCTTGAGTCGCGCTGGAGACCCAGAGATACGAGATAACGGCAACAAGCACCTGGATGGCGATTGGGCGGGCCAGGGCATCCTGGAGGGCTGAGGTATGGAGCAACGCCCTCAACTCGGCACTCTGTGGAAAGAGAAAGGTTAGCGATGAGACGATAAACGCAATATGGATGAACATGGCTACAAAGACGGCCCATGCGGGCAGGAGCGAAACGGCAAAAAGCTCAGGCAGCACGAGAAGATCAAGCAAGGGAAGGAGGAAAACGGTGACATCCGGATACGCGAGGAAATTCAGCATGAGCGAAAGATCCAGCCCTGCAACCGCCAGAATACCTGCGATAATCACCCTGCCGCGCCTGTTCAATATGACCGCAAACGAGAGCACGATCAACATACCGATCAGATTCGGGATCAGTGCATGGTTGACAAAAACACCAACGGTAGGCACCAGGGCAACGATAATGGCAATCTGCCCGAGTAAGGCAATGCTGATCAGCTTTCCTCGTCGATAGGCCTCACGCTGCTGCAAGGAGGCACTCGCAGCCGGTTCTGCAGGAGCAGAGAAGCGATACCACCAGGACAGATTGATCCGTCCCGGTCTGGTAGAATCTGCCTCGACCATTTCTATCGTTGAAGGTGCCCGTACACCTTCAGATGGGAGGAACTGAGCTCCCCTTTTTTCCATAGAAACACCATCCTTTCCATCCTGGAGAAACTATTGGTATCTGTGTGGCTCTTATCATCCTCTCGCCTCCATCAGCTCTGTAACTATGCCAGGGCGATCAACTCAGAAACGATCAGGATGAATAGCGCCAAGTATGACCAATCCCTCCGTTTGTAGTTCGCGCAATATCGTGAGCAGTTCATTATCATCTGTCAATGCAAGCATCGATGCGATTTTGCCAATGGTTCGTATTCCATCAATGAGTACCAGGACTCTCCTGTGACTGCGTGGTAACCTGTTGAGTATTCCTGCGTCGAGCTGTACCGTTTGTCGGGGAACGAGCTGGGACAAACTAGAAGTATTATTTTCCGAGGGAGAAAACGGGATCACCTGCTGAGGAGTCCGAGGTGATGGATAAGCGCTCCATATCCACTCAAGGCTTCCCGCATCTGACACCATCTGGTACGCTTTGCTCCCTTCGGCATAGATGCTGCCCCCCTTCAAATACATCGTACATGTGTAAACGCTTCCTTCGACGATCTCAAGACGAGCGATACCGGGCTGTCTGGAACCAGGAAGATGCGCCATCTCGGCCTGTAACAGCCCACTTTGTCTCTGTCGAGAAAGAATCTGGAGGAGGGTAACCAGGTCAAGCGAATATGATTGCATTCTTCGTCCCCATTCTCAATCTCATCATCGATGCGGCAATACGCTTTGACCGCTGAAATAGTGACAACTATGATATAGCATAGATGGGCACTGTTGTCAAAAACGAGCGTATAAGTACTAAAAGATACAATAATTGAATTTTATGCTTCTGATCACTATTTAGAAAATAGTAGACATAAAAGATACAAAGGTAATAACATCATAGATACAGCAGCGTGTAAATACTTATTTGACTTTTTTGCAGAGGATAAGCAAGTCGCTCGCTTCAGACAGAGCGACTGTGATCTATTAGTACCAGAAATGATAATAATAGCTATTCTGACTCTTTTTATGATGTTTACTATAAGTAGTTGTATAGTGCGAGATGGGCACGAATATGCTGTGGGGGACAGGCAAAGACTCTACCCGCTCATCTCATCTGCTCGCCCTGGACAAACATTTTGCTTATGAAACAAACAGACAGAGACAAATGTCCCATGTGTCAATGTGTATAGTTTCGTAGGCGCTTTCAACCCGTTTAAAATATAGATGTTTCTATGCATATAAAAAATAGTTTGCAAGCCTCTTATAAAGGTTGTAATCGACGCTATGATATTGGCGAAGACAGAGGAAGAGTAGTAAGCATGGCTTTTAATAACGATGTAGGCCGCAATGGGTCGATCGCGCAGGCTGCGCAAATCCCATATCCTCAAAATGGACAGGCCGTTCAGGGATGGAAGAAACTTCCAACACAACGCGTCCGCCCCAGACGTGTTCGACGTAGTCGCGTTCTCGCATGTGTGAGTATACTTCTGCTTATTCTGCTTATTTTTGCTGCTATACGCGTTAGTACAATTGCGAGCGGGGCAGATGATGCCTTCACCATACATGTCGGTGACCAGCAATCAGCCACGCTAGATCTACGCCAGAGTATACCTATCAGTCCCTATCTCCGTGGCACGAACGTTTTCCCGGCAGATCATACCAGTTCGCTGGATCGCCCGTTCTCTGGTTTCATGCCCTATACGTCGTTGATCAGCAGCGATCTACACGATATGAATGTCCAGCTTTTGCGCTTCCCGGGCGGCAACTGGGGCGAGACTCATGTGCTGTCCACCGATCAGATGAGCAAATTTAGCCAGCTCCTTATCGATACACACGCGCAAGGGATGATGGAGGCACATCTTTCTGGTCCGGTAGCGGATCAGTTGGGCAATCCCCAACCTGATAATGTGACTGCTGATATCAATACACGCGCCAACCAGGCCGGTCGCTGGGTAGATTATATGAATAACCACAAAAGCGATCAACGCGCTGGCGCGCACCAGAATGATCCGTTCCATCGCGTCGCGTTCTGGACGGTAGGCAATGAACCGGATCTTCTCACCAATCCAGTGACGCGACAAAAATATACCGTCGCTGAGTACGTTGATGCGTTTATCCAGTTTTCGCTGGCGATGCATCAGAACGATCCGGCAATCCAGGTGCTCGGACCGGAATTGAGCCAGTTCTCTGGCGTTGGTGTCGGTCCGGTGGATGCCAGAGGCCACCTGTGGATGGATGATTTCCTGCTGGGTGTTGGCAATTATGAGAAGCAACACCCGGAACTGCACTTCCATCTACTCGATGGCGTCTCGTTCCATTCCTACCAGTTTAATGATGCGGGCCTGGCTCCTGCTATGCTTTTGAGTAGCCCGGATGAGTGGAATTATCTCTTGCCACCGCTCAAAGCACTGATCCAGAAGGATTTTGGACGCGATATTCCTGTCGGTGTAACAGAGATTAATACAAACCCCACAGATCACGTCCCTTCGCGTGGCCTTGCTTCTCTGTGGTGGGCCGATACATTGGGTACGCTCATGAATCAGCAAGCTGGCTATGTGGCTTTTTTTTCTACTGCGGGTGTCAACACACCATATCCGCTCTTTTCACAGGATGGTCTGCACGAAACGGCGATGACGCGTGTGATGCAGTTGTTCTCACATCTGCAGAGCAACCTCGTTCCACTTGGTATTCAGCATGAGCCGGTTAGCGTCTATGCGACTCAGGATAGTACGCAGCAGAATGTCAGCCTGCTCTTTATCAATAAATCAGCAACGCCGCAACTGGCGCAGATTACGCCGCAAAACGAATTGCTCTCGGTCAGTCCCTGGTCTGAGCTGACCGTCAGTGTTGCTGGTTATAGCATGGTTGTGATCACGCTGCAACGCAATGGCGGCGCGTCAGCTTATAGCTTTATCGCTCCGACCACTAACGATCCGACAGTTCCTCCGTTGAACTATACCGTCTGCGGAAATAAGAGCGATGTTTTAGCTAACTATATACCTTGTTAACAAGAGGGAGAAACAGTGCTTCTGACCATTCTAGTTCAACTACTTGAGTTTGTTTACTTGCTCATCATTCTCTTGATGACCATACAGGCCGTATTTAGTATACGCTTGCGTCTCTTTATCTGGGAAGTTCCGGAGCATGCATGGCTCAATCATGCTCCGACGATCTACCAGGACCCATGCCTCTCGTTTACGATTCTGCTTCCAGCGCGCCACGAAGAGGAGGTCTATCGCGAGACTATTCAAAAGGTCTATGATCTCAATTATCCTAAGGAGTTGATACAGATCGTAGCTATTTGTAGCGATGACGACGCAGGAACGATCGCGGAAGCACAGGCCAAAATTGATGAGTTGGGCGACCCCAATGTACAACTGCTTATCTACGCGAATAAACCAACGAGCAAGCCGCGCGGACTAAACCATGCGTTGCAGATCGCACGTGGCGATATTGTGACGATCTTTGATGCTGAGGATGAGCCTCATCCCGATATCTTGAATATTATTAATACCACTATGCTCAATGATGATGTGGATGCGGTTCAGAGCGGTGTACAATTGATGAACCATAATACGAAATGGTTCTGCTTCATGAATGTGCTGGAGTACTTCTTCTGGTTTAAGTCGTCGATGCACTTTTTCGCGCGCATCGGTATGACGCCTCTGGGCGGCAATACAGTGTTTGTACGACGCGAAGTGATGGATCAGCTCGGTGGCTGGGATGAGAACTGTCTGACTGAAGATGCGGATCTCGGGATTCGCCTGAGCCTCGCGCATGCGCGTATCCGCATTATCTATGACGACGAGTTTGTGACACGCGAAGAGACTCCACATACTATCGAACAGTTTGTCAAACAGCGCACACGTTGGAATCAGGGCTTCATTCAGATTCTCTTTAAAGGAGAATGGCGCAAGCTGGAGAAGTTCACACAGAAGTTGCTGGCATTCTACGTGCTGATCTTGCCAGAAGTACAGGCATTCTTCGCGCTTATGATCCCAGTCTCGCTGGTGATGTTCTTGTTCGTGAAGTTCCCACTCTGGCTGGCTATATTGACGTTCTTGCCACTATATTGCTTCCTCCTGGCGGTCTTTATTGATCTGGCCGGGCTGCACGAATTCCTGAAGGCCCACCAACGCAAATGGAGATGGCGCGAGGCAGGGATTATGTTAATATTCTTCTTCCCCTATCAATGGATATTGGGTCTTGGCGCTCTACGTGCCATATGGCGTTATGTGAAGGGTACATCAAACTGGGAGAAGACGGTTCATATTGGACAACATCGCGGCAGCGCTGCTGCATAGAAGAAATAGAGTAGGATTTGTATGACATCTTTCCATAAACCGACTCCACCAGGCCAGGAAAGCCAGGAGGGAACCCCTCCCGAAAAGCAGGAACAGCAGTCGCTACGAAGCTACATGACTCCTGCTGGCGAAAAAGGCCAGCTTGAAGCAGGCGCTCAAGGTGCAAAACCAGGGACAACTCCTGGTTCGGTACCACCTCTGTCGCCAACGCCGACCGATTCTGGGCACCTACCAGCAGGACATATGCCAGCAACCTATCCAACCGAACAATCAGAGCAGAAAAAGCCAGAGTCTTCTCTACCCGGTAGCGGGCTGCGATCGTTCAATCAGTTCTCACCGACACCATCACAATTTTCGCCGCTGTCACCGACTCAGAGGTCAGAGGCAGCAAACAATCTACGTCCGCCACTACCCAATCTGCCCGGCAGCGGCTCGGGATTGCTGGCACGACCTGCCACTTCGTTGCCACCTCCGGCCAATGCGCCCGCTAACCGTTCGCCGCACACACAACCTGTGCCGCAACCGTTCAATCCACCGAATAACGGTTCTGGACTTGCTGCTCAGGCAGTGGCAACAATAGCGGTAGCACCTTCACAGCCGCCACAACAAAAAGACAACATAGCCCAGCAGGCACCTGAGATCGTGAATGGCAATATTATCTTGTATCGTAGCGAGCATTTCTATGTACGTACGGCATATCGTCCCGGACAACGAAAAGATCCTTTGCGCAAGCCCAGTGGCAACACTCAGGTGATTCCTAGAATCATGCCCGAACAGGGTTCTCGCATAGCTCAGAGCGAGACGCGTCTCTTGCCAAGGATCTCGCCCATCAATCCGTTGAAAAAAGAGCGTTTCCCTATTCCGGCCTGGTTTGAGGCTATCGTCATTACGATTGCACTGGCGTGTTCTTTCGTGGCACACGCGGTTAATTTGTTCGACTTCCCGCGTTATGAACTCGATGAAGGCACCTATATGTCGAGCGCATGGGCGATCCTGAATGGTCAGCTTGCTCCCTATCCTTATGGCTATGGTCACCCACCACTGGCATGGATGCAGATTGCGGCCTGGATAAAGTTGACAGGCGGCTTCTTTGCCTTTGGCAATGCTATCAATAGTGGGCGGGTCTTAATGATCTTTTTTGCGGCAGGCTCTGGTTTGCTCACTTATATGATTATTCGTCGCCTGGAAGGAAACCGTACGGCGGGTATACTGGCGCTGGTGATCTTCTCGTTCTCGCCGCTCGCTATTACCTATCAGCGCCAGGTGCTGCTGGACAATGTGGCTATTTTCTGGCTCTTGCTCTCGCTCTACTTGCTCGTTGTTGGCAACAGCCGCCTGGTCTATATCGTAAGTTCCGCACTCTGCTTCGGCATAGCGATCCTTTCAAAAGAGGTCTTGCTCCTCTTTGTACCGGGCATGCTCTACGCGGTCTGGCTGCACACGACGAGTTTCCAGCGCAAGTTTGCCCTGGTCGCCTTTACCTATACGACCATTGCCTTCGTTTCTGGCTTTGTGCTGCTGGCTCTACTCAAAGGTGAGTTGTTCCCTTATGAGTGGCATCTCCCCTGGGATACCCACACTCATTTGAGCCTGATTGATACGTACCTGTACCAGGGCAGCCGTACTCAGACCGAGGGCAGCTTTTTGGGAAGCCTGAAGAACTGGGTAGCCGGTGATAAGCTCTTTATGCTTGGCAGCCTGGGTACCATGTTCTTGAATCTGATTGTGGGCTGGTGGAGGCGCAAACAGTTGCTGATGGCGTTGCTGGCCATCAGTTTCTGGTTTCTCCTGGTACGCGGTGGCGTCGTGTTTGCGTTCTACCTTATCCCTCTCATTCCACTCATGGCGATGAATGCGGCCATGGCGATCAACATGCTCTTTGGCTGGCTTGGCAAATTGATACATCTTGATCTTGTGCGTGTGGCACTTATCCTCGGTGTTATTGCGATGCTCGTCCAGTACGATTTCCAGATATCAGACTTGATTTACACCCGCCAGGCGACTGCAACACAGAACGCTGCGCTGGCCTGGGTGCGTAACAATGTGCCGCGCAATGATTTCATCGTCGTCAACAGCTATTTCTACACGGATCTACACGTACCGGGCGGCCTGGGTGTTGGCGATGGCCCACCCTTCCCCTACGCGCACATATATGTCAATGTGGCTACCGATCCTGAGCTGTTCAGCAGAATCTTACAGAATAACTGGGATCGCATCGACTATATCGTGGCCGATCCCGAGGTGCTCGGCTATATCACGGCTCTCTCAGCTACGTCAGCCGATCCGAGCCATACCCTCAAACAGGCTTTCGATCATTCCACACTGTGCGCCCAGTTTACATCTCCCGATCACGATGCACAGTTAACAATTAAGATTTACAAGGTTGAGCATAAGTCATCGCCCCCTATGGTAACGGTGCGGCCTGGTGACACTGGTACCGGTACTGCAGCAACAATAGGTACCAATCCTATTATTAATAGGCGCGTCCTTATCGCGTAGTCATGTAGGGGCGCGATTACCGCTGTAGGGACGCGATTACCGCTGTAGTGCTCTGTCAACCGTGATTGCACCGTTTCCTGGCGGGCGAAAAGCGCCGCACAAGAGCACCCAAAGGAAAGAGAGAGGGGCGCAATCACGGTTGACAGAGCAGTAGGGGCGCGATTTATAAGCCCGCCCCAAATAAATTTTTACATGTAAAAAGGAACAATAAACTATGTTAGCAACACGACCAGATATTGACACAATTGCCATTACACGAACATTTGACGGTATTGAAGAAGCCGCACACCGTGTTATTGAGCAGGTGGGGGGAATGGAATCCGTTATCAGAGGCGCGAAATTCGCGATCCTGAAGCCCAATTTTGTGGCCGGGCGCAACGCCGCCACAGGCTCAACGACGAGTTTCGCGCTGCTGAAGGCGGTCGCGGAAGAGGTTCGCGCCTGCGGTGCGGAACCGGTGTTATGTGAAACTCCGGGTACAGAATTTGACCGCGATGCGACATACATCATCCTGGGTGTCGAGAAATTTTGTGAGGAAAATGGCATTCGTATCCTGCGCGTAGATCCCGAGGGAGGTCAGAAGGATTGGATGGAACTTCGCCCGGCTGGTGCAAAGAAACTCCGCCGTTATCATATTCCACGTATCTTAGAGGAAGCTCGCCTGATCAATCTGCCTGTGCTCAAGACGCACGTGGTCTCTACGATGACGCTGAGCATGAAGAATGTTATGGGTATTCTGCCACGTCCCGACCGCCGCAGCATGCATACCTTTGGCATCGATCAGAGCATCGTCGATATGAATCTGGGTATCAAGCCGGATCTGAATATCGTAGATGGCAGTGTGGGTCAGGATGGCGAAGGCCCTCTCTACGGCGATAAAGCTGACTTGCAGGTTCTCATTGCTGGACGTGATAGTCTCGCGGTCGATCTGGCATGTTGCCAGACGGTTGGTATCAAGCCACGCGATATTCCACACCTGAAACTTGCCCTGGATCAGCTTGGCAAACCATCCTGGCAGATCGTCGGCGAAGATGTTGGCGTGATTAAAAAGTTTCGCCTGCCCGAACAGAAAGCTCTGTATCGTTTTATCTTTTGGATGATGTACCCTCTGGATTATCCCTATACCTGGGTTGCTGAACGTGGCAAACACCTGTGTACGACGCTTTATGGTACCGGCCTGGTTGGTACACGTCCACAGATCAAAGAAGAGAACTGTACCCGCTGTGGCGTCTGTGTCGATGCCTGTCCGCTACCCAATGTGATCGATATTAAGACATTAAAGGTCGATTATGGGAAATGCCAGCGCTGCCTGCTCTGCTACGAGGCATGCCCGGAAAATGCGATTAGTGTGAAAGGATATTCGGGGGCACGGCAATGACAATACTGGTAACAGGAGCCACTGGCTTTTTAGGTTCGGCACTGGTAACGGAACTGATAAAACGCAAACAAGAGGTACGCATCCTGGTACGCGACGAAAAGAAGGCGCGTGACCAGTTTGGCACTTCGGTCAAGATTATCCAGGGCGATATCACAGATGTAGAGAAGGTAAGGGAGGCAATCTATAGCTCAACTATTGTCTACCACTTCGCCGGTCGTCTCTATCATCCCAGTGTGCCTGACAAACTCTATCATCAGACACATGTCGAGGGTACGCGCATTCTGCTCGCGGCCTGTGAAGGGCAGAAATTGCAGCGTTTCGTCCATTGCAGCACCACCGGCGTTCTTGGCGAAACAGGACCGACACCGGCTGCCGAAGATGCGCCATTTGCGCCCACCAATCCCTATGAACGTACCAAGTTAGAAGGTGAAATACTGGCGTTGCAAGCACATAGAACACGTAGCATACCAGTCACAGTTGTACGTCCTGGACTGGTCTACGGACCGGGCGATCTACACCTGCTCAACTTCTTTACAACGATCAAAAAAGGACCATTTCCTCCGCTCATCGCCGGTGGCAAAGCATTGATCCACCCGGTCTATATCGATGATATGACCGAAGCTACCTTGCTCTGCGCCGATCTACCAGAGGCCATCGGCCATAGTTACAACATCGCGGGAGAACATCCCGTCTCCTTCCGCGAACTCGCCACCGCTATCGCCCATTCTATGGGTAAACAGCTTCCCCCCGGGAGCATTCCACTCTGGCTGGCAAATCTTGCTTCAGATATCTTTGTGCGGCTTCCAGCCTTCAAAGACGAAAATGCTCCTCTCACCAGGAGTCGCGTCAAGTTCCTGACGAATAGTCGCGTTTACTCTATCGAACGCGCTAAGAACGAACTTGGCTATTCACCCAGAGTCGGATTGGAAGAAGGGATGAAACTGACGGCTGCGTGGTACCAGAAACATGGTTATCTGTAACTTGTATTAGGAGCGGATTACGAACTGCCTTGACCCGTAGTGGCATGCCTTGCGTGTGCCTTGTGGCTCGGAGGGATTTCCAGAAGCTCAAACGGTGTTGCTTCCCAACCACAAGGCACACGCAAGGCATGCCACTACGGGGATGTCCGTTGTTGCAATTAAATTGGTGGGTGTGCTATAATCCGATAGGTATAATATAAGAAAAGACAGTTGGGATGAAGGATGAAAGAAAAGCCACCACCGCCCTCTGCTCTGGCTTCTATTGGGGCTTTGAGTGGCATGGGCGCTACAATAGCTATCCCCATAGTCTTCTTTACCATCTTAGGGAGCTACCTTGATGGCCTTATACATACCAGACCATTATTTGTACTTCTCGGGCTACTGCTTGGCCTGATTGCGGGCGTCTATGGAGCATACCGTTTATTCAGAAGAGTATTTGGATAAGATAGACGGGAGACCATTAAGAACCAACTGGACTGGCAGAGCTCGGCGAGTAGGGAGGATGCCGAGTGCAATTCTGGAAACTTCCTATAATAAAAATTGCCCCGGACGAGATATTTCATATCGGGGGCTTTCCGGTCACCAATACACTACTTGCTACGTGGATCTCTATCGTTGTATTGGTCGCTTTGTTCTACTTCGGTACACGTCGCCGCGATCTCATCCCCTCTGGCTTACAGAACTTCCTTGAGTGGGCAATAGAGCTGTTGCTGGGACTGGTAGAGGGCGTTTCAGGCAAGGAAAAGGGGAGAAGGTTCTTTCCACTTGTTGCCACGTTCTTTATTTTTATCGTCACCTGCAATCTGATTGATGTGATCCCTGGCGTAGATACCATTGGAGCGCTTGATGTCAATGCGATTAATCAAGCCCACGGTCAACCACTTGCTGGATTTCTCCTGACCGGGCCAATCTCCAACTTGATTGTCCCCTGGATTCGTCCTGCAACTACTGACTTGAACCTGACACTTGCTATGGCTCTCGTCTCTGTTGTTGTCACCCAGGGCTTCGGCTTCTACTACCTGGGACCAGGAGAGCATATTAGCAAATATCTGAACTTCAAGGCGTTGTTCACAAATTTTCCGATGGGCATCGTTGACTTCTTCGTGGGTCTGCTCGAAATCGTCAGTGAACTGGGTCGTATCATTTCGTTCTCTTTCCGTCTCTTTGGTAACATTTTCGCAGGCAGTACGCTACTCGCGGTTTTCTCCTTCTTGCTACCAATAGTCACTAGCCTTATATTCATTCCATTCGAGTTGTTCGTCGCTTTCATTCAAGCGTTCGTCTTCGCTATACTGACTCTGGTCTTTATGGAACTTGCCAGTAGCGGTCATGAACATAGCGACAGTGAGCATCAGGCTGAACAGGAAACCGGGCATAATAGAGAACGGGAGGCGACGGCAGCGGCTCATTAGTAGACTTATCAGGATCAGGTTTGAATTTGATTTCAGCCCGTATGAACATGTACTTTGTAATGCTATTCGTAATGCTACTCGCAGAACTTATTCCTGCGATTGCATAAATATTAACTCGAACAAACATTTTCTGAATTCGTCCTTAAGGAGGATTTTCATCATGACTTTGACAGCACTTGCAGTAGCTCTGGCAATTGGTCTGGGCGCAATTGGACCTGGTATCGGTATTGGTATTCTGGGTGGACAGGCCACAAATGCTATCGGTCGCAATCCAGAAGCTGAGCCGCTGATCCGTACAAATATGATTCTGGCCATCGTGTTTGCTGAAGCTATCGCTATTTATGCGCTGGTGGTTGCGCTTCTGATCCAGTTCGTTCCAGGGGTCAAGTAATACTAAGCTCCATTCTGGTACAGAGATGCTGCATGTTGTGTCTTGTATTCTTCTTTAAAATCAGGGTAAGATTACCATATACATAACTCGCTGCGTCTCCGTACTACACATGAATGGTCTAATTACTACCTCTAACGAAAGGAGGCGTCCATTATGCACTTAACTGTGCATTCACTTGTCATCGCTCAGGGCGGCGGTATCTCCGAGGGCTTAGGTATTAACCTCTGGGCCTTCGTCTCGCAGCTCGTTAGCTTTATCGTTATATTTATCGTTCTATGGCGTTTGCTCTTGCCCATCCTGCTCAGAACAATGCAAAACCGGCAGAATTTGATCCGTGAAGGGGTTGAGAATGCAGATCGGGCCAAGCGCGACCTGGCCGAGGCTAATGCACGCGCCGAGGAGATCCTGACAGAGGCACGCAGACAGTCTCAAGAAACAATTGAACGAGCCGCTAAAGCCGCACAGCAGGAAGCCAATCGCATCCGCGAAGAGGCCCGCGCTCAGGCCGAGCAGATCAGTCAGCAACAAATTGCCCGTATTCATCAAGAGGCCAATCGTGCTCGCGCCGAGTTGAGCCGCCTGGTGGTAAATCTGTCAATCGAAGCTGCAAGCAAAGTTATCAGCAGATCAGTCGATAACAAGGACAACCGCCGCCTTGTGGAGGAGTTCGTGACTGCTAGTAGCAACCAGACGAGGGAACGCTAATGCTTAAGGGAGCGATCGCACGCCGCTATGCAGGAGCTGTCTTCGATCTGGCAGTCAAGCAAAATACGCTTGATCGTACACTTGAAGACGTGAAAGGGATAGCTCAGCTCTTTGCTATTCGCAAGCTGTCCTACCTCTTACGCGAACCGAATATCCCTGCAAAGCGCAAAGAGACAGCCATTCGCCAGGCTCTGACGGACAGGGTGCTGCCTACGTCGCTCAATCTTGCGCTGCTCGTCGTCCAGCGCGAACTGGTCGAAGCAATGCCGAACATTGCTACCGAACTTGAACAACGCGTACTTGACTACAGAAACCAGGCAGTAGCAGAAGTTACGACAGCGGCGCCTCTGAATGCAGCGCAGCAGGCACTTGTAAAACAGGCACTCGAAAAACAGACTGGCAAAACTATTATCATGCATACTCGGATCGATCCGAGTATTATGGGTGGGGTCGTGGCACGTGTGGGAGACGAGGTCATCGATGGCAGCGTTCGCTATCGTCTGACGGCTCTCCAACAGCAGTTGTTGAACAATGTCTCAACCACCCAGACTGAACTTTTCTCTGAGGATCTCACTAAGGCGATCGGGGATGGCCGCAGCGGCGAAACACCCATTACCCAACAACCAACATCTCCGTCCCAGGCGCAGGTATAGCATGTCCATTCTGGATATGCCACCCTGTAATATTATGTCCACTCACGTTCTGTCTCACGACGGAAATCAGGTAATAATAGGCAAAGAGCATTAGGCGTCACTAGGAAGCACTAGGAGGAATAAGATGGCATCTTGGGCTGATGAAATCAGTGCCATCATAGAGAAAAACATCGCAGGCTTTGGTGCTGATACCACTTCGACCGCTAGCGTCGGTACCGTGATCGCGGTACAGGATGGTATTGCACGTGTGTATGGCTTGCAAGATGCGAAATATCTTGAACTGGTAGAATTCCCTCGCACAGGATTGTACGGCCTGGCCTTTAACCTTGAAGAAGAGACGGTCAGTTGCCCGATCCTTGGCGATTATACTCATATTCGTGAAGATGATGAAGTACGTACGACTGGCCGCATTGTTGAGGTGCCGGTCGGCGATGCCCTGCTTGGGCGCGTGGTGGACCCACTGGGTCAGCCACTCGATGAGCGCGGCCCCATTAATACAGACAAAACCCGCTCGGTCGAGCGTGTTGCTCCTGGCGTGATTACCCGCAAGTCGGTGGATACGCCTGTACAGACCGGTATCAAGGTCATCGATAGCATGATCCCCATCGGACGCGGTCAGCGCGAATTGCTCATTGGTGACCGCCAGACTGGTAAGACCGCCATTGCTATCGATACGATCATCAACCAGAAGGGTAAAAACCTGATCTGTATCTACGTGGCAATCGGGCAGAAGAATTCTTCGGTTGCTCGTACACACGCAATCCTCGAACAGCATGGCGCTATGGAATACACCATTCTGGTGGTCGCGGGTGCCTCTGAACCGGCTCCGCTGAAATATCTCGCTCCTTACGCCGGTTGTGCGATGGGCGAAGAGTTCATGGAGACCGGACGTGATGCGCTGATCATCTATGATGACCTGAGTAAACATGCTGAAGCATACCGCAACATTTCGCTGATCATTCGTCGTCCTCCTGGACGCGAAGCCTTCCCCGGCGATGTGTTCTACCTGCATTCCCGCTTGCTGGAACGTGCAGCGCGCTTGAATGACGATTATGGTGGTGCGGGTCTCTCGGTCTCACGCGTGGGTAGTAGCGCGCAGACACGTGCTATACGACAGGTGGCCGGTTCACTCCGTCTCGATCTTGCACAATTCCGCGAACTTGCAGCGTTCGCTCAGTTCTCCTCGGACCTGGACAAGGCAACCAAGGCGCGTATCGAGCGCGGTCGCCGCATTACTGAAATTCTCAAGCAGGCGCAATATCGCCCGGTTCCCGTCGAGAAGCAGACCATGATCTTCTACGCTGCGAACAACGGCTACGTGGACGATGTACCTTTAGAACTGGTCGCAGAGTGGGAAACTAGCCTTTACCGCTATATGGATGCCAATCATCCAGAGATCGGCCAGGAGATCATCGACAAGTCTGTTAACCAGAGAAACAAGATGAGCGATGACTTGCTGAAGAAGCTGGGCGACGCTATCGACGAATACAAACAGGCGGCAGCACCACGCCCACAGGAGCAGAAGAAAGCACCATCTCCTGAGCAAGCTGCTCAGGCTACTCAACAAGCACAGCAGGCTGGGCGCTAGGAGGCAGGCTTATGCCATCAACCCGAGAAATTCGGCGGCGCATACGTTCGATCAAGAATACGGCTCAGATCACCAAGGCAATGCAAATGGTGGCAAGCAGCAAGATACGCAGGGCACAGGAGCGAGTACAACAGTCTCGCCCCTATGCCGATCGTCTGCGTGAGCTTGTCTCTCACCTTGCCAATGCACAGTCCGAGGATGTTGGCAACGAGGTTGCTCTCTTGCAGCAGCGTACTGTGCGCAATGTTGCTTTTATGGTGCTTGGACCTGACCGCCCACTCTGTGGTGCATTACCCAGTAATGTGAACCGCAAGGCTGCTCAAGCAGCGCTTGAACAGCAAAATACGCTAACGGAGCGCGGTCAGCACCCAGATATACAATACATAACCGTCGGTCGCAAAGCGCGCGATTTCATTGTACGCACACAGCAACACCTGATTGCCGAGTTCACTAATATTGGTGATCGACCATCAATGAACGATGCTACCGCTATGGCTGAAGTCGCGATGGACGCCTTCTTGAAAGAGGAGGTCGATGTCGTCTACATGGTCTATCCCAAATTTGTGAACACCGTGACGCAAGTTCCTACGGTCGTGCAACTCTTACCAGTGCAACCACCTCAGGAAGAAGAAGGCGAACGGCGCAAAATCGAATATATCTACGAGCCCGATCCTAAAGAGATCTACCAGGCGTTGCTTCCACGTTACGTGGATGTCCTGGTCTACCAGGCATTACTGGAACTGATCGCAAGTCAGTTCTCTGCACAGATGGTGGCAATGAAGAATGCGACCGATAATGCAAACGAACTGGTGCAGGATCTCACTTTGACATACAATAAGGCTCGTCAGAGCGCTATCACTTCGCAGATCCTTGAGGTGGTCTCTGGCGCAGAAGCGTGATAACAAGTAGAGGTTCTCACTAGACACATGCCTATCATGCGCTAGAATGCCTCTACTACGGAGAAATATATGACAACACAGACTGGCACGAAGGGTAAAGTTGTGCAGGTACTGGGAGCCGTCGTAGACATTGAGTTCCCACCTGACCAGCTACCACAAATTTATAACGAAATATTGACACGTCCTTCCGGTGATGAAAAGGATCTTGCGCTAGAGGTTGAGCAGCAACTTGGCAACAACTGGGTGCGCTGTGTGGCTATGGGTCCTACCGATGGCCTGCAGCGGGGTACTGATGCCTTTGATACTGGCAATCCCATCTCGGTTCCGGTCGGCGAACAGACACTTGGCCGTATCTTTAATGTGCTAGGTGAGGCTATAGACAACAAACCAGAGGTGACGGACTCAAAGCGCTATCCTATTCATAGACCAGCTCCCACTCTGGAAGACCAGTCAGCCTCGATTGAAGTCTTCGAGACAGGCATCAAAGTTATCGACCTGATCTGCCCCTTCATGAAAGGTGGTAAGATTGGTGCTTTCGGTGGTGCTGGCGTCGGTAAGACCGTTATCATCCAGGAGCTGATCAATAATATCGCGAAGGTGCATGGTGGTTTTAGCGTCTTTGCAGGCGTGGGCGAGCGTACCCGCGAGGGCAATGACCTGTATCATGAAATGCAGGAAGCGAAAGTTATCGACCGCCTGGCAATGGTCTTCGGTCAAATGAATGAGCCTCCCGGCTCCCGCCGCGACGAAGGTGGAAAAGACGTTCTGCTTTTTATCGACAACATCTTCCGCTTCACGCAGGCAGGTGCTGAAGTATCCGCATTGCTCGGTCGTATGCCTTCCGCAGTAGGCTATCAGCCTACTCTGGCTGAAGAGATGGGTGAACTGCAAGAGCGCATTACCTCGACTAAGAAAGGTTCGATCACTTCAATGCAGGCCGTGTACGTTCCGGCTGACGACTACACCGATCCGGCCCCGGCCACGACCTTCGCGCACCTCGATTCGACGATCGTGCTTGAGCGTGCCATCTTCGAGCAGGGCATCTACCCGGCTATCGATCCACTGCAGTCCGTGAGCCGCATCCTTGATCCTCAGATTGTGGGTGAGGAGCATTACAGTGTTGCTCGTGGCGTACAGCAAGTCCTGCAGCGCTATCGTGACCTGCAAGATATCATTGCCATCCTGGGTGTCGATGAACTCTCTGACGACGACAAGCTGACCGTGGCTCGCGCTCGCAAGCTGCAGCGCTTCTTCTCTCAGCCGTTCACCGTCGCCACCGTATTCACCGGACTCGAAGGTCGGCAGGTTCCGCTTAAAGAGACGGTGCAGAGCTTCCGTGAGATCCTTGATGGAAAATACGACCATATTCCGGAGAATTTCTTCTACATGAAGGGGAATATCCAGGAAGTCGTTGACTCCTATGAAGCTGACAAGCAGAAGGGTCAATAGCGATGGCAGCAGGCAATACCATGCATGTTGAGGTCGTGACTGCCGAACGTGAACTCTACAGCGGTGAGGCGGATGCGGTCAATGCTCCAGGCTCCGAAGGGCGCCTGGGTATTCTACCGCGCCACGCTCCACTGCTGGCCTTCCTGAAGGCCGGTGAGCTACGCGTCGAACTGCAAGGTGCTGAAGACTCGATCTTTGTATCGGGTGGCTTCCTTGAAGTATATGAAGATAATGTCACCGTTCTCGCCGATGCAGCAGAACACGCCGAAGAGATCGATCAGGCCCGCGCAGAGGCTGCCCGTCACCGCGCTGAAGAACGCCTCGCGCAGGCCCAATCGGACCAGGAACGCTCCGAACTCCAGGGTGCCCTCGAACGCGCTATCAGCCGCTTGCATGTAGCTGAAACGGTTGGTCGCCGTGGTCGCCGTCGCATCGAGGCATCAAGAGATTTCGTTAACTGAGAGTATTCTCATTAGCAGCAGAAGTAGCAATGCCCTTTATTTCTTGCTTTCGTTCTCTTTGAAGCTGAACAGTTACCTTTCTTGCCATCTCTTCCTTCTCTTCGAGGGTTGACTCTCGACTTACTTCTGCTTCTTCTGTCACCCTTGCAGCCCTAATTCGTTCGATGGCCTCAACAAGATCACTTCGTTCAACATAGGCTTTATGGCGCGTAGCTACTCTCACTGCTGCATCAATAACAGCGTTCTTAATATCTCGGCCACAGATACCCTCAATATAAGCAAGGCTCTCTGGAGTTACGTCAGGGGCCAGGGGTAATTGCGGCGGTAGATGTCTGCTCCAGATCTCACGACGGCCCTGTTCATCGGGCAACGGAAAATAAATATGACGCACTCGTGTCTCAAATGCCTTATCGTAATTCTTGACAAGATTTGTTGCGAATATTACAACTCCGCGAAACTGCTCTAAACAAATCAGCAATTGGCTACGCATCGAGTTGATGGCCTGCTCTGAGCCTTGAGTTACGTTGGTGAGGCGCTTCGATAGCAAGGAGTCAGCCTCATCAATGAACAACACCGCCCCATCTCTCTCTGCTGCGTAGAAGATGGCCTTGACATTTTTCGGTCCGTCACCGTGAAATTTGCTTTCAATCTCCGCATAACTTGCCACCAGGATAGAACGCTCTAGTTCATGCGCAATAGCATGTGCAGCTAAAGTCTTGCCTGTTCCGGGAGGTCCATGGAAATTCAGGGCAGTGCGTGGGAAAGGTTCGAATGCTCGTAACCCCCATGCATCGAAGACCAATGGTTCTACTTGAATGATAGCCACTGCCGATAAAAGGTTCTCCTTTACAGCATAAGGAAGAACCAATTGCTCCGAGCGGAAACGCGGTTTCTGCGTTGTATATTGTCGCGCACGCTCCTCAATAGGCGCGTCATCGCTTTCTTTACTCTTCTCAGGCTGCCCTCCTGCCCTGGAAACAGGCACATCGACACTTTGCATCTGAGAAGCTGTACCAATGGTGATTTTAGCATCTTTCAGCTTTGTTTTGTTCAACAATTCATTGACAGTAGTAAGCAGCCTGGAACGGTATAACGCTGCTACATGTTCTGGCACATTTTCAGGAAATCCATGCAGCCATAGATCATGATCAATGCTCATGCCCTTCGCCTTTACGTATGATAGTCTGAAAGTCAAGAATGATAAATCTTTAAGAGCAACCTTCAGACTATCTCCAACTATCTAGCTATATATTGCAAGTTCCTGGACCCTATGAATTGATGCTAGCTTGGTATCAATACGTTTGGAGTTAATAGTACGAGCAGCAGGAATGGTTTGAGTACGCGTGTTAAAGATTCCCTGAACGGTGCTGTACTCTCCGGATGCAAGTTTCTCTTGCAATGTGAATGCGATGTTATCCTTATCACTTTCTTTCAGTGTTTGACGATCTGTAAACCAGTTCGTGATTTCTTCAAATGTAAGCACGGCAACAGCAATAACAGTCATTGCTACAAGAGCGGCTCCCACCTTCGCGGCTGCTACTTTTGCAAGTACAATTTTGATTGCAATAGCTATTGTTATGGGTTCCATTTTGATCCACTCCTTTGCTCTTTGGATACTAAAGAATATAAACTCCCAATGATCTTCTCAACGGTCATGTGATACAACCATTGCTACTCTCGAAGTGCAGTTTAGACAAAAAACTCTCCTCATCTCCAGGGTCTGAAGAGGATATACTATCTAAAAATGCGCAGAGAAGGTTTATGAAGATCAATACTCGTACGACTGATAAAGCACAACATCCTGGTAACGGTGCCTGCTTGCCAATTCGGCATCGAGTTGATTCGTTTCGATGGTTCGGCTTTCAACCATCGTTTTCGCTCTCTTATCAAAAACTCCTTGAATGATGGTGTATTTACCAGCACTAAGGCTTTTTTGTATCGTTGCCCCAATCAGATTACTATTATACGTGGAGAGTTTACTATTTTGACGGAACCAGGCAAGAACGATAGGAAGAGTAAGGCGGGCAATGTATACAACAGCAGTTACTGCACCAGCAGCAGCAGCGCCTACAACAAAAGTTTTTATGAGCCAGATGATTCCTAAAGTGATTGGATCCATCGTACTATCCTTTACTCAACAATAATAAGTTGTTGATTACCAAAAGCGTTACGAAGCTCTACATCAAACTGCCGCACGATGAGTTGTCGCCCATAAGGTTTCCCATCAGAACCATAGACAGGAGTGCTGTTCTCGTCCAGAAACACTTGAGTGAAAATCTGCACCCGTGAGTGAGCTTGCCAGAGCATAGCTCCTTTCTGGATAAGCAGATCTGGTGGTCGTTTCTTCACGAAATAATTAACTGCATCTACATACCTCATTACAGGAACGATTGGTATCTGACTTCTCTCACCTTCTTTTAAGAAGTCTTGCGTCCATTTTGCAAGGGCCGTTAGCAGGTCTGGCTTACTAGATCTTCCCTGGGTTATGTACGTCGCAGTACCTAGACAAGCGGCGATCTCCAGGTCTTTTAGTAATGTGACTGATCTGTGCAGTTTTTGCTCTACCTTTTCCCTGACATATGGGATATGGCAACTTCCTCCTACCAGGAGCACCTGACCGATATCTTGCCACCTGAGCCCTGCTTCACGCACAACCTGGTTACAGTAATTGATCGTCTCCTCGATAAAAGATGCTATCATTGTCTCAAACTCTGAACGTGTCAGTGAGTAGGCAACTGGAGCACTATCTGGCAGGCCCGGTTGCATATGTTCATCCACCTCAGACGCTGTACTGAGATGGTGCTTAAATCTGACGCAAAAATTATGTAGAGTTCTGCGTAAGCGTAGCGCTTCCGGCGTGCTATTCCTGGAATTTAGCAAATCAGATAAGTGCGGCTGAACACGTTGTATGTATTGTGTGAGATCCTCATAAATCTTGCCATCAAAAGCTATCCCGCCACCACAGTGTTCTGAAGGGAGGGAACGATTAAAACATTCATAATTTCTCCCTTTCTTTTGAACGACCGTGGCATCAAATGTACCTCCCAGATCGTATACCAATATGTACTCTTTGTCTGCAATCCCACGCTGTACGTCGTGATAGGCTGCAACTGCAATTGCATCTTCCAATAGTTCTACTCGATCGAAACGAACATTTTTGCCCGCATTTTGTATAAGCTCGCTTTTGGTTTTTTGCGCCTTATACGATTTAGGTACTGCGATGATTGCCGTCGTAGCAGACGACCCAAGGATCTGCTCTGCATCGCTCTTGAACTGCCATAGCATTGCTTCTATGAGCGTTTGAGGATATATGCCTTTTCCTAATGCAGGATATGGTTTATTACTTCCAAGATCCCTTTTGAAGTAACGGTAATAGTGTGCCGGGTCATTTAAAAACTTAGCTTCCGCCCTTTGACCCACCCATACCGCGTTTTGAGAGTTTACGTATGCACTTGAAGGATAAATATACTTATTTTGTACAGGATCCTTTATAAATGTTACTTTTCCATCCAACACAAAGATCGCTTTCGAATAGCACATTCCTATATCTATTCCAAGCTGCATTATGTATTTCCTCTCATTTTATTTACCGATAATAAATTACTATATTTTTCTAGCAGTGTCAAGTGAAAATTTGATGCATAAAGATGCAGTTCAACAATTCACGTAATACAAATTAACCCTGGCTTCGCTAAATCCCTATCCCTATCGTTTGCTTTATTCAGAGATACATACCATTACGACATTAAAAGGGCAAATAACTAAGGGCTCTGAATCTGACTATTTAGTAAAGAAACGCCTGGGTTCCTTATTTCTGGGGCCTGGACTTCTGTCGATGTACTTATGATTTGATTCCCACTGACAACTATGCCAGGCTTAGACCACTGATACGTCAGTAGGTGCGGACTCAGGCCGTTGTGCAGGTGCTTTTCCCTGTCGATGTGGTAACCAGACTGTTCGATAGCGGGCAAGAAAATAGGAACCGATGACGAGAATGGCGGCCAGCGCCTGAGAAACCAGGGTCTCGACCGTTGGGAACACCGAGAACCATAATCCCATCCAGGACGGTATCCATTGGAGTTGAGGAAGAGGTGTGGTGGGAATCCAATGCGCGAGCTGCATCTCCTGTGCTTGTTCACCGACCATGACCAGTAACACGATCCCCAGCATAACCCCTG
>WNFY01000070.1_pt1 | contig 72097 bp, 74 predicted proteins | sample 5400091 | NCBI WGS metagenome assembly WNFY01 (sample SAMN13153364, study PRJNA577476) | soil metagenome | isolation source: 60 cm soil or saprolite under grassland replicate 1 | place: USA:California | collected 2016-06-15
TCGTTCTGAACACGCACTGGCATTTCGATCACGTCGGCGGCAACGAGAACCTGGGCAAGGCGGGCGCTCTGATCATCGCGCACGAGAACGTGAAGAAGCGCATGTCGGTCGAGAGCTTCATCGAATTCTTCGGCATGAAGACCAAGCCCGAGCCGAGGGTCGCGCTGCCGGTGGTGACCTTCACGCGCGATGTCAGCTTCCATTTGAACGGCGACGAGCTCGTGGTGACCCACGCTCCGCGCGCCCATACCGACGGTGACAGCATCGTCGAGTTCAGGAAGAGCAACGTCGTCCACATGGGCGACACCTTCTTCAACAAGCTCTATCCGTTCATCGACACCTCGAGCGGCGGCAGCGTCGCCGGCGTGCTCGCCGCGGTGGACGGCGTGCTCAAGACTGCGGGTGATGATACGAAGATCATCCCGGGCCACGGCCCGCTCGCGAGCAAGGCCGATCTCAAGGCCTACCGCGACATGCTGTCGGCGGTCTCCGCAAACATCCGGGGGCAAATCAGGGCGGGCAAGACGCTGGAGCAGGTGATCGCCTCCAAGCCCACAGCGAAGTACGACGAAGTCTGGGGCAAGGGGTTCCTTGCCCCCGAGAAGTTCGTCGAGATGCTCTACAAGAACCTGAAGAAATAGGTAGTGGACAGCGAGCCGGGCGCGGCGGAGATCTCGGCGCTTCGCGAAGGCGCTCTCGCCTCGGCCGGGCTCCTCGTCGGCATCGTGCCCTGGGGGATCGTCACGGGCGTCGCGATGGTGAGCGCGGGCCTGACGCAGGCGCAGGCCGTCGCGATGAGCGTGCTCGTCTTCGCGGGCACGGCGCAGCTCGCCGTGCTGCCGCTCCTCATCGCGAAAGCGCCTCTGTGGGTGATGTGCGCGACGGCGCTCGTCGTGAATCTACGCTACGCCATCTACAGCGCGGTCCTCGCGCCGCACTTCGAGCATCTGCCGCGGCCCTGGCGCGTGCTCCTTTCCTACGTCACGGTGGACGGGGTGTTCGCGCTCTTCGCGGGACGCTATCGGCCGGACGACGGGAACAGGCACAAGCACTGGTACTTCCTGGGCGGATCGCTCGTGATGTGGTGCGCGTGGCAGCTTTCCTCTGGGATCGGCATCTTTGCCGGTGCGATGATTCCCGGGGAATGGTCGCTCGAATTCGCGAGCACCCTCGCCTTGATCGCGTTGCTCATTCCGCTGCTCTTCGACCGCGCGGTGGCGTGGGGCGCCTTGGCGGCCGGCGGCGTTGCATTGATCGCGGCGAAATTGCCGCTGAATCTCGGCCTGCTCGCAGCCATCGCGGTCGGCGTGGCGGTGGGCCTCGCGGTCGCGCGGCTCGGCCCGCGCAAGGAAGAGGGGAGGGTCTAGCGTGGCGGCGGAATCCTGGCTCGTCTGGGCGCTGATCGCAGGAATGGCGGCGATCGCGTTCTTCACCCGCGCCGTGTTCATCCTGCCGGGGAGCCACCTGCGCCTCCCGCCGACCGCCGAGCGGGTGCTGCGCTACGCGCCGGCGGCGGCAATCATGGCGATCATCGTCCCCGATATTGCGCTGGCGCACGGCGCCTTGTCGATCTCGATCGAGAATCCCCGATTGATCGGCGGCCTGGTCGCGTTCGCGCTCGCCGCGGCGACGCGCAGCATCCTCGCGACGATTGTCGGCGGGATGCTGGCGTTGACGCTGGTTCGGCACTTCGGGGGGTAGGTCTTCCCGGCCTCAAGGATGCCCGAGCGGCAAACGCAGGGTGACACTCGTCCCGGCGCCCCGCGACGAGCGCACCTCAACCGTTCCGCCCAGGCCGCGCGCGCCGTCACCTTGAGCGACGCAGAAGGGCCCCGTTTCCAAGGGTAAATTCTTTTGCGTATCGGGTAGACCCGACGTTCCGCGTAAGGCAATTCCTCTCACGGGCAGTAGCGGTTCAATGACGAAGATGTAGTTGAAACGCGCAGAAAAAAAGCGCTATCGCGATATTCCATTAGGACTACGCGCTCTAATATCTCCATAAGAACTACAAACGCAGTTCATCGCGTCGCCGGCGATGTCAGCGGCTTCACTTTTCCAAAAGAGCGAAAGCGATTGGGAAATAAGAAAGCGTAGTCAGGGAGGCTTCAACAATGGCAAGCTCGCACGTGGTTTGGGTAGAACTAGGCCCTGACAAAGCGTTGGAACATGACCTCGCCTTCTTGACGGAAGCGCAGCCCACCACGATCCCTTTCGCTTGTTACGACCGACCAAGGAAGAGGGATTGGCCGTGAGCATGGAACGCGCAGGAACCAATAATTGCGGGTGGTAAAAATGACTCCAAATCTAGTGGATCGGGGATGCGGACGGCCGCGTGCTTCAAGGCGCAAAAGGGGAATCCAACTGTAAACACCAAGGCGTGAGGGAGAAAAATGAGCACTCGCATATTCAGAGCCGGTACCTGCACAAAGCTCCTCAGACTTCTGCTCCTGTTTGCATGGATTTCTAGCGGCGAACTGGCGAGCTCTCCAGCACGCGCCGACACCTACCAGGCTCCAGTGCGATACGACAGCATCCGGTTCTCCCCAGCAGAGGCGGCGGAAGCGAGGTGCCAGCAGTGGGCGGGGGGCTCCTCTCCCAATGGACCCTGCTACGGGCCTCCCGGGTGCTATGTTGGAGGCTTCGAGTGGGAAACCCCTGGAGGCGGCGCACCATGCCCCACTGGCGAGTGGAATGCGAGTACCTGCCCTGCTCTAGGCTGCAATGTCTTGAGGACGGACTGTTATTTTCCTCCATGCACACCGAGCATGGTCAATTCCGGTTCTGTGTTCCCAAGTCAATCCTGCCCTGGCGGAGGAACGCTACAAGGGCAGCAGTGCGTCAGCGCGCCGGCCTGCGCAGACGGGCAAATCCGCAACGCCCTCGGAGTTTGCGTTTCGCGTCCCCCGGAGAAAAGGGCTTGCAAGGGAGAGGGCAACCCCTGCGACCCTGCCACGGGCATCAAGACCCAAGGGGAACTTCTCTATACCGGTCAAGGCCCCTTTCCGCTTGCCCTACGCCTCACGTACAACGCGCGCCTGACCAATGATCCCCGGTTAATCTGGCAAGGGATCATAGGCAAGGGCTGGATCGCATCGTACGAGAGGAAGCTCAATCTGCTGGCGAATGGGACCGTAACGGCGAGCAGACCGGACGGACGGGAGTGGTTTTTTCGCATCCCGGCATCGGGCGACATCTACCCCAGCGATTCGGACGTGAACGACAAGCTCCAGCGCCTAGTCGATGGAGCTGGCAATACTACCGGCTGGATGCTTTCCGCGGCAACCGGCGACGAGACCGAACTCTATGACACCACCGGCAAGCTCATTTCGATCACCAGCAGAGCGGGATTGGTACAGCTCCCGAGCTACAGCAATAGCGCGACGCCGCCCGCCATCGCGCCTAAGCCTGGGCTTCTGATCGGCGTGTCTGATCAGTTCGGCCGGCGACTGAACTTCACCTACGACGAGAAAAGCCGCGTGACTGCGATCACCGATCCGGCCGGCGGACAGTATTCGTTCGAATACGACGGGGCAAGCGGCGGCTGCTCGACGCCGCAGGGCAACATTGGTTGTTGGTCCTTTAACCTGACGAAAATAACGTTTCCCGACTCCAAGACGCGCACTTTCTTCTATAACGAAACGGCGCGCATCAACGGCGGCACCGCATGCTCAGAGCTTCCGAACGGTCTGCCGAATCAGCTCACGGGGATTGCTGACGAGAACGGCGACAGGTTCGCCAACTACGAGTACGACTGCCAAGGCCGAGCGACCCGGACCGAACATGCAGGCGGAGCCGAGGCGACTGCGTTTACTTACAACCCGGACGGCACAACCGTAGTGACTGATGCGCGCGGCACTGCACGGACGTTCAACTTCCAAGACGTGGCGGGTGTCGGAAGGAACGCGGGAAACAGTCTGCCGTGCGAGCACTGCACAACCAATATCCAAGCCGCTACCTATGATGCAAACGGCAACATCGCCTCGCGCACCGATTTCAACGGCAACCTCACGAACTACGGCTACGATCTGACGCGCAATCTGGAGACCTCCCGCACCGAGGCTTTCGGCACGCCGCAGGCGCGCACGATCACCACGCAATGGCATCCGACATTCCGTCTGCCTGCAAAAGTCGCCGAGCCGCTACGCATCACGAGCTACGTGTACAACGGCGACGCAGGCGCGAGCTGCGGATTCCAGGCGGATGGTATGACGCTCGTGCCCGGTGTCCTGTGCTCGAAATCGATCCAGCCGACCACTGATGTGACGGGCACCGCAGGCTTCGGCGCGACATCCAACGGCTCTCCGCGAACCTGGGCCTACACCTACAACGCGAACGGTTCGGTGCTGACCGTGGATGGCCCGCGTACCGACGTCAACGACGTCACCACCTACGCTTACTACCCCAATGACGACGCAGACGTCGGCAAACGCGGCAACGTCGCGACGATCAGGAACGCACTCGGCCACCCGACCTCGATCACCGCCTACAACGCCCACGGGCAACCTCTTACGATCGCCGATGCGAACGGACTCGGGACCGTGCTCGGCTACGACGAACGCGAGCGGCTGAAGTCGCGAACCATCGGCGGAGAGATGACGACCTACGACTACGACGGCGCGGGACAGTTGAAGAAAATCACGCTGCCCGACAACTCGTCGCTGACCTACACATACGACGCGGCGCACCGGCTGACCGGCATCACCGACAATCTCGGCAACCACATCACATACACGCCCGACGCGATGAACAATCGGACGCTGGAGCAGGTGTTCGACCCGGTCAACACGCTCGTGCAGACCCGCAGTCGTGTGTTCAACAATCTCAATCGCTTGTTCCAGGATCTCGGCGCGCAGAGCCAGACCACGACTTATGGCTACGACAACCAGGGCAATCTCAAGTCGATCGATGGCCCGCTCACAGATGTGGTTGATGTCACGAACAACGACTACGACGCGCTCAACCGGCTGATCAAGATCACCGACCCAAACCAGGGGCTGACGAAATATGCCTACGACGGACTCGACCAGCTCGTGAAGGTGACCGATCCGCGCAATCTCGACACCACCTACAACATTGACGGCCTCGCGAATCTCAATTCGCAGCTATCTCCCGACACCGGTCTTACGACCTACGACATTTACGACACGGCGGGAAACCTGAAGAAGCAAACAGATGCCAAGGGCCAGGTGACGACCTATACGTACGACGCCCTCAATCGCGTGGGGACTATTACCTTCCACGACGGCTCGAAACAAACCTACGCCTACGACCAGGGAGCGAACGGCATCGGGCGGCTCTCTTCCATCACCGAGACCAACCCGCAGAACCAAGTCACGAGCGTGCTTGCCTACGGTTACGAAGCGCACGGCCGCGTCGCTTCCGAGACGCGCACCATCAATGGCGTCGCCTACGGGCTCGCTTACAGCTACGACAGCTCCGGGCGCCTCGGCGGCATGACCTACCCGAGCGGCAGGACGGTTGCGTACACCTTTGATGCCCTGGGCCGGATCAGCCAGGTGAGCATGACCCCGCCGCCCGCGGTGGGCGGGGCGGCGCAAATCGTCGCCTCCAACATCGACTACCAGCCCTTCGGAGGGGTGAAGAGCTACACGCTCGGCAACGGCCAGAGCTACACCCGAGGCTTCGACCTGGACGGGCGCATCGCGAGCTACAGCCTCGGCAGCCAGTTCTTCGCTCTGGGCTACGACGCGGCGAGCCGCATCAGCTTCATCAACGATACCGGCAACGCGCAGAACTCCAACACCTACGGCTACGACCTTCTGGATCGGTTGACGAGCGCAGTGCTACCCAATACCCCCTTTGCCTACGGTTACGACGCGGTGGGGAACCGCAGCTCGAAGACCGTGGGTTCGTCGACAGATACCTACGCGTACGGCGCGACGAGCAATCGCCTCGCGAGCATCACCGCGCAGGCGGGCGCGGTGCGCAGCTTCGGTTTCGATGCCAACGGCTCGACCATCAACGACGGCATCAACCAGTACGTCTACGACACGCGCGGGCGCATGGTGCAATCGATCGGCGCACTCGGTGCGACGACGTACCAGGTGAACGCACTGGGGCAACGCATCCGCAAGACCAATTCGACCGACGACCGCGTATTCCTCTACGACACGCGCGGGCGGCTGATCGCCGAGACCGATCCGGGCGGTACGTTTAAACGCGAATACCTTTACCTCAACGACATCCCCCTCGTGGTGTTCCAATGAGGTCCGCCATGAGGAGCAACGGACACCAGCTCTGGGGGGCTGCTTTGCGCTCACTCATCGGCGCGTGCGTATTCTTTTCCGGGACGAGCCTCGCCCAAATACCGACGGCACCGACCCACCTAGTGGCGACTGGGACAGCGTCGACAGAGATAATTCTCACCTGGACCGACACCAGCAACAACGAAAGCCTTTTCAAGATTGAGCGTTCAACCGGTTCGGGAGCGTTCACCCTGCGTAGCACCGTTGGGGCCAATAGCACCAGTTACAAAGATACTGGGCTTGCCTCTCTAACGACCTATGCCTACCGCGTTTACGCGTGGAATATTTATGGCGGCTCCGCCTATACCAACCAAGCAAGTGCAACCACACTGGCGCCTGGACAGAGTGCCCCGACCGCGCCGACAGAATTGACAGCGACCGCAGTGAGCGCCACGCAGATCAACCTCAACTGGACGGCCTCGCTGGGAAGCTTCACGGTGACTGGCTACAGAGTGGAACGATGCCAAGGCCTGTTCTGTACCTTCGCCCAAGTGGCCACAACGACGGCGACGAGCTTCTCTGACGCGAATCTGACTGCTTCAACGACTTACCGTTACCGTGTGCGCGCCGTTGACGCAGTGGGCGGTGTTGGGTCCTACTCGCCAATCGCTTCGGCGACGACGCAGGCCGCGGACACGACTGCGCCAACGGCGCCAGGCGGCCTGACGGCGAATTCGGTCAGCGTAGGGCAGATCAACTTGAGCTGGACGGCCTCCACCGATAACGTTGGAGTGACCGGCTACCAGGTGGATCGCTGCCAGGGAGCGGGCTGTGCCACGTTTGCCCAAGTGGCGACGCCAACCGGCACGAGCTTCAACGACACCGGACTCGCTCCGAGCACGAGCTACAGCTATCGCGTGCGTGCCACCGACGCAGCTGGGAACATCAGCGCGAATTCGAGTATTGTCACGGCAACTACTCAGGCGCCCCCGGACACCACCGCGCCGACTGTCCCGACGGGCTTGACCGCGACCGTAGCGAGTACGATCCAGATCAACTTGACTTGGACAGCATCCACCGACGACGTGGGCGTGACCGGCTATCGCGTCGAGCGCTGCCAGGGGGCGGGGTGCACGACGTTCGCCCAGATTGCCACGCCCACGGCGACCAGCTTCAGCAACATAGGCCTTAGTGCAGCGACGAGCTACAGCTACCGGGTGCGAGCAACTGATGCAGCGGGGAACCTGAGCGCCTACTCAAACGTGGCGAGCGCCACGACTGCGGACGCGACGCAGGTGCAGGCCTACTACATCCACCCCGATCATCTGAACACACCGAGGATGATTGCGGATCAGGCAGGGAACACCGTCTGGCGCTGGGACAACCAGGAACCCTTCGGGAGCGACCTGCCCAATGACGATCCCGGCAACACGGGCAATCCGTTCGTCTTCAATCTGAGATTCCCCGGGCAGTATTTCGACCGGGAAACCAATCTAGCGTACAACTACTTCAGGGATTACGATTCCTCGATAGGTAGGTACGTCCAATCCGATCCGATCGGGTTGCGCGGCGGCATCAATACCTACGCCTACACCAATGCGAACCCAATCTTCTCTACGGATTCGACCGGTAACGGTCCAATCGGCCTAGTAGCGGCTACAGTATGTGTTGCTTACGATATCTACGACATTGTCCACACGGCAACTGAGCTTGCCAAGCTCTCAGACGAAATTGCCAAAATCAATAAACAGAAGGATGAGCTAGAGAAAACCTGTCCGGCTCCTGGAGAGCAAGGCTACGTTGACACGATGAAACAAATAAATGAGTTAAATAAGCAAGGCCTCGAAAAGATTCTGGAGCTTACGAAGGCTCAACTATGGGGCTACATACCAAATATCGCGATGGGATTTCTGTGCGCGGCTCTCGTTGCCGTTCCCTTCTAGGGTGCTAATGGAAAAATCATTTACCTGGTTATATCTTCTCGGATTAGGAATCATCATTGTTCAAATCCTGATCCTGTCCTGGGCAAGAATGGCAATTCCGCCAAAAGATATTCTGAATAAGTATACTAAACTCGATGTGTTTCGAAGCAGGCTCCCATTCGTTGAAAGCTGGAAGCAACACATCAATATTGAGGATCAACCAAAATTCTCCAAATATAGAGACCGATTGTTCCTGGCTCAGGCCACAATGATTTTGAGCATAATATTGTTGGTCGTTTTTGTTCAACTGTGGTTGGCTTACAGAGTCGGCTAAACGGGGATCGGGAGACGAATCTCGCGTACGTCAAAGGCAGAGTATTCGAGTTCAATCCGAAATTCCTAGGGCAGTACGCCGATCGAGAAACGAATACATGTCGCCATTCCGCAATTAATCCGCGTCTGCTAAAACGGAAGCCCCGCCTGGGCCTAGGGTTGGATGACCAGCAAAAAAATTACGGCTATACGACTTCTTCCGGCAAACACTTTACCGAGGCCCGGCATTCCACCGGGCCGACCTAAGGCGCGACGCTGACTCCGCGAACCGCGTGCCGCGCGATCGACTGCGCCACGAACCCCGAGGCCTTCACGTCCGCGGCGAATTCGCCGAGATACTTGGCGCCGGCAGGCCGCCCCTGCGGCGTGCCGACCGATTGCTGCACGGCAGTGAAACGGCCTCCGAGCACGCGCGAACCCGGCAGCTTCGCGGCGTCGGTCGCGAGCCGCGGCTTGAGCCCCGAGAGCACTTCGAGTTTGTCCTTCACGAAAATATCGTACGAACCTTGAATCCCCTGGGCGCGCACGAGCTGCGCATGCTTGAGGCTGCGGCTCAGGTACAGGTCGTAGGCGCTCTTTGCCGCCACGGCGATGCGCACGCCCTCGCAGTCCACTTCCGCGATCGTGCGAATCGGCGAGCCGGCCGGAACCAGGTATCCCGCCTCGATCTCGAGATACGCGGGACTGAAGGCGATTTCGCCGGCGCGCTGCGGCTCGTTGCCGAGGAAGGCGACATCCCAGGCGCCGGCCTTCGCCGCATCGGCCAGCTTGCCCGCGGTCTCGAAGGCGACGAGATCGACCGGAACATCCAGCCGCCGGCCGAGCTCCCGCCCCAGATCGACCGCGATGCCGCGATATCCCCCGCTCGCCGGGTCCTTGCTCACCAGCAGGAAATTTCCGTAGTTGATGCCGACGCGGAGCTTCCCGGTCGGGGCCAGCTCGGATCGCGCTGCGGGAGAAGGCGTCATGGCGCGGAAGATAGCACGAGCCAAGCGACTCTCTACGATGCCGGCGCCTTCGGCGCGACGGTAACCCCGCGCACCGCGTGTCTTTCTATCGCCTTGGCGACGAATCCCGAGGCTTTTGCGTCCTCGGCGAATTCGCGAAGGTACTTCGCTCCCGAGGGGCGTCCCTGCGGGGTGCCGATCGATTGCTGCACCGAGGAGAAACGCCCTTCGAGCACGCGCGAGCCGGGGAGTTTCTCCGCGTCCATCACGAGGCGGGGCTTGAGCCCGGCGAGCGCATCGAGCTTGTCGCTCACGAACAGCTCGTAGGAAGCGTCGATGGTCGGCGCGCGGAAGAGTTTGGCGCGCTGCAGGTTGCGGGTGAGGTACAGGTCGTAGGCGCTTTTCGCGTTGACGGCGACGCGCACGCCTTCGCGGTCGACGTCCTCGATCGTGCGGATCGGCGAGCCCGCCGGTACGAGGTAGCCCGCCTCGATCTCCAGATACGCCGCGCTGAAGGCGATTTCGTTCGCGCGCGCGAGCTCGTTGCCGAGGAAGGCCACGTCCCACGCGCCGGCCTTCACCGCATCGGCCAGCTTTCCGGCGGTCTCGAAGGCAACCAGCTCGACGGGAACACCGAGCCGCTTGCCGAGCTCCCGGCCCAGATCCACCGCGATGCCACTGTACTCCCCGCCCGAGCGATCCTTGTTGACGAGCAGGAAATTCTGGACGTTGATTCCGACGCGCAGTCTCCCGGTCGGCGCCAGCTCCGAGCGCGCGGCGGAAGGAGCCTTAGGTGTCGTGCCGCAGGAACACAGCAGCAGCGCAGCGAAAGACATCGTTGCAAGTCGAATCATTTTGGATCTCTACGAAAGCGCTGGTTGGGCTGTCGTTGAATCGGGGCTACGAGCTATTGTAATACGGCCCTGCGAGCCGAAGGCGCCTGGGCCGATACCCGCTGCGCCCGCGCGATTGCTTCTGGATGCGCGATCGCGCCCTCGATCGATCAAAGAAAAAGGGCCGGCAAATGGCCGGCCCCTGTCATTTCCAGGAGAGCGCTGTCGGCGATCCCTGTCTCGGTGATCTCCCTGTCCTAGTCGTCTCCTTCCGTCCCGTACACGCCGATACAACCGGTCAGGCAGTTCGGGACGACGTTGTTGGCCGGCAGGGGCACCAGCACGTGGTTGTTATGACGATTCGCAGCAACCGAGTGCGCGTTTCCGTACTGCAGCGGAACCGTCGGAGCAACCTGGAGCAGTTTTTGGCTTCGCGCGTCGATTACGCCCAACGCGGGACCTTCCGGGTTATTGCGGGATGCGGTGTAGTAGCGACCATCGCCTGAATTGAACCACACCTCATCGCTGCCCCCGACGCCGAACACGTTCCGGTCGATCGCACCGTTCCTCGCGTCGATGATCACCTGCTTGGGAGCGGCGAAGTGGCCCGCCGAGCAGGTCGTCAGATCGCTCGAGTTGGTGCTGCACGCCGCGCCCGCGGAGTCAAACGCGGTGCTGCAACCGATGAGAAGATCCCCGCGCGGGCCGAGCGTGAGTCCGGCAGGCTGGCAGAAGCTCACCGTAAATACCGTCTCGATCGCGCCGGTGTGCGGATTGATTCTCGCGACCCCGCCGTCCTTCTGGTTGGGCCCCACTTGCGGGATCGATATGTAGAACCTGCTGGTGCCGCCGTCCCATGCCGGTTGCTCGGCGCCATTGGTCGCGTCCACGCCGTTGGCGGCATTGAATACGATCTTCGTTCCCAAGGTCAGGTGTCCGTTGCTCGAATCGACCTTGATCAAGGTCGCAAATGGCGGATCATCGGCGTTGTTCACCGCGAGAATGAGACCATCCTCAGGGTCGAAAGCCAGTTCGTCCGCGCGCAGGCCAACCGCCCCGCCGGTGTTAACCTCGGAGACGACCAGGTCCGTGTTCAAGTCGATCGTGACCACGCGGCTGGGCGCGTCGGTAACGAACAGCCAGCGCCCGGATGTGACCACGCCGTTGGGGCCCGAGGTGTCGTTGTTTCCGGTGAAGCCCTTGAACCCACCCTTGATCTGCTTCACGAACGTGCTCGTCTTCGCGTCGACGACGTCGATCGCGGCGTTGGAGCGATCCGCGAGATAGTAAAGCTGGGTATGCTGATCGATCCAGCTGATGTCGAAGGTGCACATCCCGTCGAAAAGATGGTTTGCTGCACTGGGGCAATTGCGGCCAGGATTCGCGGGAATAGGAACGGTCGTGAGCAGCTTGACCGCCCCTCCATCACGATCATCTGCCAGCGCTACGCCGGATAGCGCGAGCGAGCCGACCCCGAACAGCAGCGGGGCCGCGACGAGCGCGGCGAGTGAATTGCGGGAAGAGATTCTTGCAGACATGTGCTGCCTCCTATAGGTGGATTCAACGACGCTCTTTCGCAAGTGCGCGCCGACCCAGCATCGGCTTGACGCGCCTCGCGCTTGCTTGTTACCCAGCGGGAAAACTGCTTGACCGTCCCTGTACGCGGCGGGCGCCCGGAAAAATCGCGCGCCCGGAAAGGAATCTCGCTCGATACGACGAGCGCGTTCCGAACCACGTGCGCTGGGTCAGACCCGCGCACTTTTAAAACTTATGGCTTTCCTCCGGTACCGCTCTTTTGGGACATCTGGATCGTAGCGATCCACGTGAAACCTTGACGATCGTAAGTTTGCGTTTGTTTTGGAATCCGTAGCTGACAAATTGCTGAAAGATCTTTGCACGGTCTCATTCCCCACGAATATCAACAGAACAACAGCTTGACGGGAAATCCTCAAGCGTCTTGCCGCGAAATCAAATGTTTGCAGCAGTTTTCGGACGAGAATCGAGGCCGCGCCGTGACGAGCGCCTAGTCCTGTTGGCGGGGTGGAATGGATTTTTTCTTCGCCACGCATTCGACATATCCGCGGATGAAACTGTCGCGAAGCGCGATGAATTCTTCGTGAGTTTGAAATCTGCGCCTCTCCGGCGCCTGATTCATGAAATAGATCGTCACGATCACCGAGTCTTCGTCCGAGAAAATCTGCGTTATCGCGAGCGTCGTTCCACGCAATTCCTCTTTTGCCAGCGTCTGGCCCGAGAAACCCCGATCGGAGAACTCGGCGAGCGCCGTGTCGCCGTCCGCCTTGGCCATGTCCGCCAGGTTCCGCGCGACGATCCGCTTGTCCTCGGCATATCTCGAAGGGTCGGAACGCTCGGCCTTCAGGTTCGCAAATTGAAACGTCCTGGGAAAGGAGTAAGCCACGCGGTAGCCGTCCACCACCGATACCCGCCCGCTTCTGTTTCCGAAGCCCACCTCACGCCACCGTTCTGCGGTCTGCGGGCGGCGGTCCAGCGCCACGCCGCGGACTCCGCCCGCGAATCCGTCGCAGTGAATATACGGTCGAAGTATCAGCGCATGTTCCGCTTGCACCTCGTCGGTGTGTTCCCCGGCGCAGACCGTGCCGTGCGCGATCGCAGCCGACAATAGAATCGAAGCGGCGCCTCGAGCGGCGAGCACGACGCGCAGCACACGACGGTTCGCTTGTCCGGCTCTCCCCACGTTAAGCGGTTTACCCTCCACCCGCGTACAGCTTCACCAGCCGGTAGAGGAACTCGTGGCCCTCGTAGAGCGAGCGCACGCGGATGCGCTCGTTCAAGCCGTGCACGCCTCCGCCGTCGGGGTCGCGGAACATGCCGTTCACTCCATAGGTCGGAATCCCGGCGTTGATGGTGAAGCGGCCGTCGGTCGCGCCCGCGAGGAGCGTCGGCACCACCGGCACGCCCGGCCACATCTGCGAACTCACGGTTTCGACCGGCCCGACGATCTCGCGCGCGAGCGGCGGCGGGGGCGAGAGCGTCGGCTCGTGCGTCGGCGTGATCTTGATCTTGTCGTTCGCCATGACCCGCGCCAGGGTCTTCTGCACTTCCGCGACCGGTTCTCCGGGCAGGATGCGGCAGTTCACCGTGGCGCGCGCGCGCTGGGGCAGGGCGTTGGTCGCATGCCCCGCCTCGAGCATCGTGGCGACGCAGGTGGTGCGGAAGGTCGAGTTGTTCAAGGCGGTCGCGGACAGCCGCGCGATCGCCTCGGGATCGGGCGGGTCGCGCAGGATCGCCTTCATGTCGGCGGCCGTCTGTCCGGTCTCGACGCGCGACATCTGCTCGAAATAGGCGCGCGTGGTGTCGGAGAGCCTGAACGGGAAGTCGTGGGCGGCAAGGCGCGCGAGGCCGCCGGCGAGGTGGTAGATCGCGTTGTCCTTCACCGGCAGCGAGCTGTGCCCGCCGGGATTGGTCACCTCCAGTTGGTAAGTCTGGAACACCTTCTCGCCCGCTTGGATGGCCATGCGCAGATAGTTGCCGTTCTTGTCGAGCAGGCCGTTCCCGCCTTCGTTCAGCGCGAACTCGGCGTCGACGAGATTGCGGTGGTTCTTGAGGAGATACACGATGCCGCTGAAATTGGTCGGGATGATTTCCTCGTCGCAGGTCGCAACGAGAATCATGTCGCGGTCCGGACGGTAGCCTTCCTTCCTGTAGAGGATCAGATTGGCGACGAACACCGCGACCATGGCCTTGTCGTCGGCCGCGCCGCGCGCGTAGAAGTAGCCGTTCTCCTCGACGAGCTTGAACGGATCGCGCTGCCAGTCCTCGCGCTTCGCCTCCACCACGTCGAGGTGCCCGAGCAGCATGACGGGTTTTTTCGCGCCGGTGCCCCGGTAGCGGGCGACGAGGTTGCCCTTCTTCGCCCCTCCCGGAGGCACGATCACCTGCACGTCCCGCGCAGGCAGGCCGCCCGCTTTCAGGCGCGCGGCCATCGCCTCGGCCGCGGCCGTGCAGCTCCCGGCCGAGTCGGTGGTGTTGATCTCGACCAGCTCCCGGTAGATCTCGCGCAGCTCGCCCTGCGCCGGCGTGGGCTGTGCGAGCGCGCGAAACGCGAGCGACGCCCCCAAGGCGACCCAGATTGCGCGGCTGAGTGCTTTCATTTTTTCCTCCGTCGAAAAAAACCTTGCCCCTGTCACGCGTGTGACCGCATATACTAATGGGTGTGCGTGGCGCAGTGCATCGGCGCCGCGGAACCCGGTCCAGTCCAGGGGAGTTTGCCATGCCAATCAAGAAGATTTTGATCGTCGATGATTCAGCCACCGACCGCCAGTTCCTGCTGGAAGTGTTGAGCAAGCAGGGTTATCAATGCGTGACCGCGCCAAGCGGCGACGAGGGCATCGCCAAGGCGAAGACCGAGCAGCCGGACCTGATCCTGATGGACATCATCATGCCCGGTACCGACGGTTTCAAGGCGACGCGCATCATCACGCGCGACGAAGCCACCAAGCACATCCCGGTGATCGTGTGCACCAGCAAGAAACTGGAAACCGACCAGGTCTGGGGCATGCGCCAGGGCGCCAAGGACTACATCGTCAAGCCTGTCGATGCCAAAGACCTTCTCGCCAAGATCGCAGCGCTCGGCTGAACCCGCAGGTCACGCCAACAGTACGAGCGCGAGTGCCACGGCGCCGGGAAGCGCCTGCGCCCAGAGGATCTTGCGGCTCGCCGTGAAGCCGCCGAATACGCCGGCGACGACGACGCAGCCGAGGAAAAAAATCTTGATCGAGGTTCCCGCGTCGCCGAGAGCGAGACCCCATCCGAGCCCGGTTGCGACGAACCCGTTGTACAGACCCTGATTCGCGGCGAGCGCCTTCGTGGCCCTGGCGAAATCGGGCGTAGTGCCGAAAGTGCGAAGGCCCAGGGGCCGGGTCCAGAGGAACATCTCGAGGATGAGGAACCCGAAATGCAGGACAGCGACCAGTGCGACCGCGACGTTCGTGATGGTTGTCATGGAACCCCTTTCCTCCGGAAAACCCCGACCTGCGACCGCTAGAGTTGCCAGCCGATCTTGCGGTCGAGCGACCAGGGGCCGCCGCCGCGCAGCGCTATGGCGAACATGAGGAGGCCCCACATCAGCGGATATTCGTAGCCGCCGGCGCCCCACCCGAATTTGGGCAGATGGTGGTAGACGATCACCGCCATTTCGATGGTGATGGCCGCGGCGAAAAAGCGCGTGAAGAGGCCCAAGGCGACGCACAGCCCGCCGACGGTTTCCAGGATGATGAGAACGACCGCCAGAGGTTCGGCCGGCGCGATGCCTCGCTTGACCAATGCCATCTGCGCCGTTGCCCCGACGCCCATCATCAACTTGGGCCAGCCGTGCGGAAGGATCATCAAGCCGACGGTCAAGCGGATCAGGGGCCACGTAAGCGGCGCGACCCAATCGTAGAACGGCTTGAGCTTGGGAAACAGCAGTCTCGGTTCGTTTTGCGCGTCCATCATCGTCCTCCTCCGATGCCGGGTGGCGGCTCGCTTTGTAAGGCCGCCTGCCGCGGCGGGCATTTTGCCGAGCCGTACGAGCAGAATACACAGCAATCGCCCTCCTTGGGTTTGAGCATCTCGCGGCATGCGGTGCACTCGTAGAAATGCAGGCAGGCGTCCGTAGGCATGGTCTCCGCCTGCCGGTGCCCGCAGAACGGGCAAGTGATGGTCGCCTCGAGAATCACGGGAGCTAGACCAACCCGTCCATCAGCATCACCTCCACGTAGTCCCCCGCCTTGACCGCACCCTGCTCATGCCCGAGCACGACGAAGCAGTTCGCCTCCGTCATCGAATGCAGGATGCCCGAGCCTTGCGCTCCGGTGAGGCGCACGCTCCACTCGCCGTTTTTCAATTCCAATATGCCGCGCTGGTATTCGGTGCGGCCGGGTTTCTTGCGCATCGCCGTCTCCGATTTCGCGCGCACGAGCGGCAGGTCGGTGTCGCTGCGGCCCATCATCGTCAGCAGCGCTCCGCGCACGAAGTGATAGAACGTGACCATGACGGCAACCGGGTTGCCGGGCAGGCCGAAGAGATAGGCCGATTTTCCGCGCGCGCGGAGGCGGCCGAAGGCCATCGGGCGGCCCGGGCGCATGGCGATTTTCCAGAACGCGACTTCGCCGAGCTTCGCCATCATCTGCCGGGTGAAATCGGCTTCGCCGACGGACACGCCGCCCGAGGTCACCACCGCGTCGGCGCCCGCCGCGGCCTTGCGGAACGCGGCTTCGAGTTTTTTCGGATCGTCGCGCACCACGCCGAGGTCGGTGACCTCGCACCCCAGGCGCGTGAGCATGCCCCAGAGCGTGTAGCGGTTGGAGTCGTACACTTCGCCGGCCTTCAGCTTCTTTCCGACCGACACCAGCTCGTCGCCGGTGGAGAAGAACGCCACTTTCAATTTCCGCCGCACGCTCACCTCGCCGATGCCGAGCGATGCGATCAATCCGAGCTCGGCCGGGCGCAGCAGCGCGCCGGCGCGGAGCGCGGGCTTGCCTTTCTGCAGGTCTTCGCCCGCGAGCCGGCGGTTCTGCCCCGGCTCCTGCCCGGGCGGGATCGAGATGCGGTTGCCGTCCACCGTCACGGCTTCCTGGATGACGACCGTGTCGGTGTTCTTGGGCATCACTGCGCCCGTCATGACGCGCACGCACTCGCCGTGCCCGACCTCGCCCGTGAACTCCTTGCCGGCGTAAGCCGTGCCGATCTCGATAAGCGTCACCGGCATGTGCGCGCCGAGGTCGTCGTTCCTCACCGCGTAGCCGTCCATCGCCGAGTTGTCGTGCGAGGGGACGTTGATCGGCGAGCCGATGTCCCGCGCGAGCACGCGCCCGAGCGCGGCGCGCACGGGGAGCTTCTCGACGCCGGAGACGGGCGTCACGAATCCACGGATGACTTCGTTCGCCCTCGCGACCGGTAGCGCGTCCGGATCGTAGTCGCTGGTGCAGCTGATGACTTCCTTCAGGGTAGCCATTCGCGGAATTATCGCGCGTTAATACCTATAAAGAAAAAGGCCGCGAAGTGCGGCCTTGTTCAGCGCGTCGGCGGGTCAGACGGAAAGCTTGGACCAGTTCTGGCCGCTGTCCCCGCTCTCGTATTTGATGCCGTCGCACTCGACGCCCAGCTTCCGGCCGGTCTGGTCGAAGACGACAGGCTTGCATTTCTGGCCGGGCATCGACTGCTGCTGCCATCGGTCGCCCGATTGCGGGCGGAAGTAGAAATCTTGTCCGCTGAGCATCAGGAACAGGCCGGCCTCGCGCGAGACAAGTAGGGATCGACCGGCGGCTTTGGCGCCGCCGCCCGAGGGCGGATCGATGAGGGCCGGTGCGGCGTCACCGACGCGCAGGTTCAGTATGCGGCTCGGGATGCCGCGCGTTCCCAGCGTGATGTAGAGGTTGTCGACGTCGCCCGCGATACCGATGTCGTTGCGCGGCGTGTCGATCATCGCGTTTTCATGCCGGATCCAAGTCGCGCCGCGGTCCCGCGAGCGCAGGACACGCAGGCGGTTGTCGATGATCGCGAGGCCGCCGTCGCTGAAAGCGGCGAGCCGCACGGCGTGGATCCGGAACGGTACGCCGGCGACCGCGAGCTTACCGTCGTCTACCGAGAGCAGCTTGCCCTCGGAGGTCAGGAAGAGCATGCGTTCATCGTCGCGAACAGCGTCCACGACGTCCGCGAGCGTGCCCGTATTGAGGACTTCCGCCTTGCCCAGCTGGCCGCCGGCCGTGCGCCGCAGCATGACCAGCGTCCCGGCGTCGCCGTAGGCGACGGTCGCCGTCGCATTCGTGACTACCTTGCCGCTCTTGAACTCGCTAGCCGCGATCGCGCGACGCAATTCGGGAAGCCGAGCGATATCCAGATACTTGCCGGGGGCGAGCTGCAGCGACTGCTCGCCGATGGAGGACATGAGCACCGGATAATTCGTTTCGAGATACGTCTTCATCTCCGCGTTGTTGTCGACAGCGACCACCTGGAAGCGCTTGCCTTGCCCTGCCGGCGCGGAACTGGCTGCCCCGGCGGGAGGCGACACCGGAAGGTAGACGAGCAATCCCAGGTTGGTGACCTTGCTCTCCTCGATCATGAATTTTCGGTCGACCGCCAACGTGGTGTAGTAAGTAACGTAAGTGCTGCCGGGCGTATAGGTATAGGTCGGTGCGCGATAGCCGCCGCCCCGCACCTGCCGGAACCGGGCTTCATGCGACTGAGTGCTGGAGAGCTGCCGGCCCTCGACGCGCAGTTGCACGAAGTGATGCTGCCCTGGCGGAAGAGCAATGCCGACGTAGCCGTCCCGGACGTTGGAGCCATAAAGCCTGCCGTCGATGTTGATCTGGGCGTTTTCCCAGGCGAGCGTGCCGGGCACGTACAGGCGCGCGACCAGCAGCCCGCTGTTCACAAGTCCCGAGGGGATATCGGGAACCGAGCCGGTGCTCGCGCAGCCGGCGAGCGCAGCAAGCGACGCCACAACCGCTAGAAACCTGAGCCGACGCAGCATGGAGCCTTCCTGGAGTTGTCCGAATGCCGGAAGTATAACTTTGAACGCGAATGTCACCAAGGCGGCGCCGAGCCGCCGCGCATTGTGCTGCCGACGATGCGGCAGGAGCCTCCCCGACGTTTCATGAATTGTCCGGCAGAGTACACGTTTTTCCATTCCCCGCTCAACCCGGCGGCGCGTTTTCCCAGGTTTGCAACTCTTCTCGGGTATTGATATTGGAAAAGGCCTCCGGCTCGTCGTCGAAGCCGACCTCGACGGCGTTGAGCGTCGCGTACCACGCGTCGATCTTGCGGCCGCCTTCTTTCAGGAAGTCGGCGAGGTGATCGAGCACGCCGCGGCGCATGAGCGAAAACACCGGGTGCGGCTGGTCGCCGGTCTTCGCCACGGCCAGCTCGGCGCCGGATTCGTCCAGCCGCTGGTGCAGCCGCTCGACGAGGTCCTCGGGCAGGAACGGCGAATCGCAGGGAACCGAGGCGAGAAACGGCCGCTTGGAAATCGAGAGCCCGGCATGCAGTCCCGCGAGCGGCCCTGCGTACCCTCCCGCTTTTTCCTTGAGGGCGTCGCTCACCACGCGCACGCCGAAAGTCCTGTATTCCTCGTGGTTCTGGTTGGCGTTGATGATGATGCCGCCGACCTGCGGCGCGAAGCGCTCGTACACGTGATCGACGAGGCGCTTGCCGCGGAAGGCCTGCAGGCCCTTGTCCACCCCGCCCATGCGGCTGCCTTTGCCGCCCGCGAGGATCAATCCGGTGACCGAGGAGAGCACGGCGCGCCCGCCGCTACGCCATCAGCGTCGGCGCGACGGTCTTCCTGAAGCGGTGCCTGCCGGTGAAGAGCAGGTAGTGCTTGCCGCCCGCCGCGCGGCCGATCATGGTGATGCCGAGCTTCGCCGCGATCTCGTGGCCCATCTTGGTGAGGCCGGAGCGGGAGACGAGGAAGGGGATGCGCATCTGTGCGGCCTTGATCACCATCTCGGAAGTGAGCCGCCCGGTGGTGTAGAACATCTTGTCCGAACCGTCCACCCCGTCGAGCCACATCTGGCCGGCGATCGCGTCCACGGCGTTGTGCCGCCCTACATCCTCGACAAAGTACAGGATCCTGACTCCAGCGGAGGTGTTCGTCGCAAGGGCGCAACCGTGAACGGCGCCCGCCTCCTTGTAGATGGCCTCGTGGCGGCGCACCGCGTCGAGCAGGGCGTGAAGCGCATCTTCGGTGAGCGTGACGTCCTCGCGCAGCCTGATCGAATCGATTTCCTCCATCAGGTCGCCGAACACCGTGCCCTGGCCGCAGCCGGTGGTGACGGTGCGCTTCTGCATTTTTTCATCGAGCCCCTTGAGCGGTTTGCGCGTCGTGATCGCGACCGACGCCGTCTCCCAGTCCACCTGCACCGCGGCGATTTCGTCGATGGATTTCACCAGGCGCTGGTTGCGCAGGTAACCGATGGCGAGCGCCTCGGGCGCCTGGCCGAGCGTCATCAGCGTGACGATCTCGCGCTTGTCCACGTAGAGCGTGAGGGGATGCTCGCCCGCTATCGGCGTCGGCACGGCCTCGCCGCGCTCGTTGATCGCCTCGACTTCGAAGGTGAGGGGTTTCGAAGCCCGGGTGAGCTTGAGGCGGTGCGGCGTCTTCATCCGCCTATGTAGGACATCTCGATCTTGCGCAGCTTCGCTGTTTCCGCCGTGCGGATTTCCGAGTAGCGGTCGGCGCGCGCCTGCCAGATGCGCGCGATCGCGCCGGAAATCTCCGCGTCGGAGGAGCCGCCGCGCAGCATGGCGCGCAGGTCGTAGCCCGCCGTGGCGAAAAGGCACGTGTACAGCATGCCCTCGGTGGAGAGCCGCGCGCGCGTGCAGGTGCGGCAGAAAGCCTGAGTCACCGAGGAGATCACGCCGATCTCCCCCGACCCGTCGCGGTAGCGCCAGCGCTCGGCGACTTCGCCCGCGTAATTCGGTTCGACCGGTTCGAGGGGCATCTTCTCGCCGATCATGCGCACGATCTCGGCCGAGGGCAGGACGTCCTCCATGCGCCAGCCGTTGGTGTGGCCCACGTCCATGTACTCGATGAAGCGCACGATGTGGCCGCTGCCCTTGAAGTAGCGCGCCATCGGGATGACTGAATCCTCGTTCGCGCCGCGCTTCACCACCATGTTGATCTTGATCGGCGGGAGCCCCGCGGCGGCCGCCGCATCGATTCCGTTCAGCACTTCGCAGACCGGGAAGTCGGCGTCGTTCATCCTGCGGAAAACCGCTTCGTCGAGCGAGTCGAGGCTCACCGTGACGCGCTTCAGGCCCGCCGCTTTCAGCGCGCGCGCTTTTTTCGCGAGGGCCGAGCCGTTGGTCGTGAGCGTGAGGTCGAGTCCCGGGATGTCGGCGAGCATCTCGATCAGGCGCTCCAGGTTCCTGCGCAAGAGCGGCTCGCCGCCGGTCAGGCGGACTTTCTCGACGCCGTGGCCGCGAAACACGCGCGCCAGCCGCGCGATCTCCTCGAAGCTCAGCAATTCGCTCTTCGGGAGAAACGCGTAGTCGGGGCCGAACGCGTCGCGCGGCATGCAGTAAATGCAGCGGAAGTTGCACCGGTCGGTGACCGAGATGCGCAGGTCGTGCAGCCTGCGGCCGAGCGTGTCTTCGCCTGAGCGCGCGGGAGAACCCAATGTCCCTTCCCCGGGGAGGGGATTTGTCCTGCGCGCGTCTGTGATCGGAATGACCCGGTCCGTCATTTGCGTAGCCGCCTCGTCAAATGCGGTTCATAATTCGCCGTCTGCTGAACGCGTGAGTATAGCCGGAAAAATGCCTCAGACCAGCCTCGCCGTCGCAGTGGTGATGGAACGCACGCCGCTGGAAAACAACCGCTGGCAGTCGGAGAAGTGGGAACCGATCGGCGTCGTGCCAGACGCGGGAGAGCCCGGCGCTGCGCCGCGCGCGCTCGTCGAGAACGAGGCGCGGGCGCAGTGGCTGCACCCGGGGTTCAAGCTCGAGCTTTTCCACGACGAGGCGGAGGGCTATTACCTCAATCTCAGCTCGAACAAGCCGTTCGTGTTCGTGAACTGGCTCGAAGAAGAAGGTGCGGGCGTGCCCAAGGCGGTCACGCTGAGCTACAACGAGGCGGCGCGCATGCTCGATTCCGGAGCGCGCGTGGACGGTGTGCCGATGCCGCCGCAATGGATCCCCTGGCTCGCGGAGTACGTCGAGCGCAACTACAGGCCGGAGCCGAAGAAACGCTCCCGGCCGCCGTCGTTCAAGGGCGCGAAGCGCGATGATCGCTGACGACGACGGCAATTTCGTCTCGCGCTGGTCGCGGCGCAAGATCGAGGCGCGCAAGACCGAGGAGAAGCCGGCCGAGCCGAAGCCGTCCCCGGAGCCGGCGCCCCCGGCCGCTCCGGCGGTTTCGAACGCGGGCGCAGCCGCGGCGCCGCCGGACACGTCCGCGCCGCGCGAATTGCCGCCGCTCGAATCGCTCAAAGGCCTCGCTTCCGAATACACCGAATTCCTGAAGCCCGGCGTGGACGAGAACCTGAGGCGCTCGGCTCTGAAGCAGCTCTTCAGCGATCCGCACTTCGAGAACTTCGAACGGTTCGAGGCGTACTGCGAAGACTTCACCCGGGGCGAACCCATTTCCCTGGCGATGCTGAAGACGCTCGAGCACGCGAAGGGCCTGCTTTTCGGCGACGAGGAGAAGAAGGACGCGCATGCTGCGGCGGAGACGCCCGCCGCCGAACCTCCGCCCGAGACGGCCGAAAAGCCCGGGGCGCAAGGCGACGCCCAGGCACCAGCGCCACCCGCCGTGCCCGCCGAACGGGAAGAAAAGACCTGAAATGTCCTTCGACGACCGCACGCTGAAGATCTGCAACTGCAACAAGACCATGGCGCTCGATGCCAAGGGGCTGGTGGCCGCGCTCCAACTCAAACAACCGATCCAGATGCACACCGAGCTGTGCCGCAAGGAAGTCGGCAGCTTTCAGGAGTCGCTCAAGGACGAGGCCTGCGTCGTCGCCTGCACGCAGGAGGCGACGCTTTTCTCGGAACTCGGGCGCGAAGCAGGCGCAGCGACGCAGCTGAAATTCATCAACATCCGCGAGCACGCCGGCTGGTCGAAGGAGGGCGCGCAGGCGACGCCCAAGATCGCCGCGCTGCTCGCCCTCGCCGAGCTGCCCGAGCCCGAAGCCGTGCCGGTGGTGAATTACCAGTCGGGCGGGCAACTCCTCATCATCGGGCCGGCGGAGGCCGCGATCACCTGGGCGGACAAGCTCGCCGAGCAGCTCGATGTCAACGTGCTGGTCACCCGGGGCAAGGGGGGCGAGCTACCGGCGGAGCGCCGCTACCCGGTTTGGTCGGGCAAGGTGAAGTCCCTGAAAGGACATCTGGGCGAGTTCGAGGTCGTCTGGGAGCAGGACAACCCGATCGACCTGGAAGTCTGCACGCGCTGCAACGCCTGCATCCATGCGTGCCCGGAGCAGGCCATCGATTTTTCCTACCAGATCGACATGGACAAGTGCAAGGCGCACCGCGAGTGCGTCAAGGCCTGCGGCGCGATTCGCGCGATCGACTTCGAGCGCGCCGCGCGCGAGCGAAGCGAGCGCTTCGACATGGTGCTCGATTTCTCGGCGCAGCCGCTGATACGCACCGCGCAGCCGCCGCAGGGCTACCTCGCGCCGGGTGCCGATCCGCTCGAGCAGGCGCTCGCCGCCGGGCAGCTCGGCCAGATGGTGGGCGAATTCGAAAAGCCGCGCTTCTTCGCCTACCACCCGAACATCTGCGCGCACAGCCGCTCCTCCAAGGTCGGCTGCAACCAGTGCCTCGAGGTCTGCTCGGCCGGCGCCATCGCGCCGGACGGCGACCACGTGAAGGTCGATCCGCACCTGTGCATGGGCTGCGGCGGTTGCGCGACCGTCTGCCCTTCGGGCGCGATGACTTACGCCTATCCTCGCGTGCCGGATCTCGGGGCGCGGCTGAAGCGCGTGCTATCGGTGTACGCGCAGGCGGGCGGCAAGGACGCCTGCCTGCTCCTGCACAACGCCGGCGCGAGCCGCGCGCTCATCGCGAAGCTCGCGCGCCGCGGGCGCGGGTTACCCGCGCGCGTGATCCCGCTCGAAATCCACCATCCCGCCTCGATCGGGATGGATGTGCTGCTCGCGTCGCTCGCCTATGGCGCGGGCCAGGTCGTGGTGCTCGCCGCGCCGAAGGAGGCGGCGGAATACGGCGACGCGGTGAAAAAGCAGATGGGTTTCGCCGAGGCCATCGCGAACGAGCTCGGCTACGGCGGGAGGCATTTCCGGTTTCTCGCGACCGACGAGCACGCCGTGCTGGAAAAGGAGATCTGGGCGCTCGCGCCTGCGGCCTCGGTGGCCAAGCCCGCGACCTACCAGCTTTCGCCCGAAAAGCGCACCACGCTCGAATTCGCGATCGACCACCTCGCCAGGCAGGCGCCGAAGCCGCAGGAGGAGATCAAGCTCGGCGCGGGCGCCCCATACGGGCAGGTGCTGGTCGACAAGCAGACCTGCACGCTGTGCATGGCGTGCGTCGGCGCCTGCCCGGAATCGGCGCTCGTCGACGGGCGCGACCAGCCGATGCTGAAATTCATCGAGCGCAACTGCGTGCAATGCGGATTGTGCGAGAAGACCTGCCCCGAGAACGCGATCACGCTCGTCCCGCGCCTGCTGCTTGCGCCGCAGGCGAAGCAGGAAGTCACGCTGAACGAGGCGGAACCCTTCAACTGCGCGCGCTGCGGCAAGCCCTTCGGCACCCGCCAGATGGTGGACAACATGCTCGGCAAACTCACCGGGCACTCGATGTTCGCGGGCCGGGGGGCGCTGAGAAGGCTCCAGATGTGCGCCGACTGCCGCGTGGTGGACATGATGGAGAACAAGAGCGAAATGACTATCCAGGACGTGAAGAAGTGAGCGCGACGGTCACGCCGCTCGAGTTCCAGCCGCCCCAAGTGCCCGAGGATGAGGCGCGCGCGGGGTACTATGCGCTGCTCGCGCGGCTTTTCTATTCCGGCCCAGACGCCGCGCTGCTCGCCACCATCGGCGGTGCCGACGAGGTCGCAGGCGGCGCCGGGCAGTCCGGGCTTGCGGACGCGTGGAACAGGCTCGCCGCCGCGGCAAGAGCGATGGAGGCCGACGCGGCCCGCCTCGAGTACGACGAGCTCTTCGTCGGCACAGGGAAAGCCGACGTGACGCCTTACGCGAGCTACTACCTCGCCGAGACGGGCCGGGAGAAGATCCTCGCGCGGCTGCGGGGGGAGCTGCTTGGGTTGGGGCTCGCCCGGTCCGAAGCGGCTCACGAACCCGAGGACCACATGGCGGGTCTGTTCGATGTCATGCGGCACTTGATTTCATTGGGTTCTGAAGATACTGAACTGCAAAGGCAACAGGGGTTTTTCGACCGCTATATCGCCCGTTCCTACCTTGGTTTTTGCGGCGCAATATGGAAAAGCGAAAAGGCCAATTTTTACAAACACGTTGCCCACTTCGCCGAGACCTTTCTGGTGGTTGAATCCGAGGCCCTTAAGGTGTTCTAATTAAGCCCATGCAGTAGGCTGCATATTTCGGGTGTTGACGATAGGAAGGAGACCCCAGATGAAGAGCGATACAAAATCAAAACTGAGCCGCAGGGACTTCCTCGTCGCAGCAGGCGTAGGCGGAGCCGCAACGGCAAGCGCAATCGTCGGCCGGGCGCTCACCCCAGAGGAGCCCCACACAGTCGCAAGCAACGACAAGCGGCGCGGCAAGGGTTACCAAGAAACCGCGCACGTCCGCACCTACTACAACACCGCAAAAGTCTGACCCGAGGAGGCGCGACCACCATGATGCTGACCAGGAAATCCGCTGGAGCCCCCGCTCATCTCTCTTCCGGCCGTCTGTCGCACAGCCTCTCCGGGATGCTCGCGAAGACGATCGACCGCCGCGCGTTCCTGCAGCGCTCCGGCGTCGCCGCCGGAGCGGGCGCGTTCGCTTCGCAGCTGCCGTTCAGCATGATCGGCAAGGCCGAGGCCGCCGCCGAAAAAGACGGCAGCATCGAGGTCAAGCGCTCGGTGTGCACGCACTGCTCGGTAGGCTGCGCCATCGACGCGGTGGTGCAGAACGGCGTGTGGGTGCGCCAGGAGCCGGTGTTCGATTCTCCGCTCAACCTCGGCGCGCACTGCGCCAAGGGCGCTTCGGTGCGCGAGCACGGCATGACCGAGCATTCGCACCGCCTGAAATACCCGATGAAGCTGGTGAACGGCAAATACCAGCGGATCTCCTGGGATACGGCGATCAACGAGATCGGCGACCGCATGCTCGCGCTGCGCAAGGAGTCCGGTCCCGATGCGATCTACATCGTCGGCTCCTCCAAGCACAACAACGAGCAGTCGATGCTGCTCCGCAAATGGGTCTCGCTGTGGGGCTCGAACAACTGCGACCACCAGGCGCGCATCTGCCACTCGACCACGGTCGCGGGCACGGCCCAGACCTGGGGCTACGGCGCGATGACCAACTCGTACAACGACGAGCAAAACTCAAAGAGCCTGCTCTTTCTCGGCTCGAACGCGGCCGAGGCGCACCCGGTCTCGATGCTGCATACGCTGCACGCAAAGGAGAACGGCTGCAAGGTGATCGTCGCCGACCCGCGCTTCACGCGCACGGCTGCGAAGGCCGACACCTACGTGCGCATCCGCTCGGGGAGCGATATCGCGTTCATCTTCGGGATTCTTCACCACATCTTCAAGAACGGCTGGGAGGACAAGAAATACATCCACGACCGCGTTTACGGCATGGACAAGGTCAAGGAAGAAGTGCTGAAGAAGTGGACGCCGGCCAACGTCACCGACGTTACGGGCGTCCCGGAAGCAGAGGTCTTCCACGTTGCCAAGACCCTGGCCGAGAACCGGCCGGGCTTCATGATCTGGGCGATGGGGCAAACGCAACACACCACCGGTAACGCCATGGTGCGAGCGAGCAACATTCTGATGCTTGCGCTTGGCAACGTCGGGCGCTCGGGGGGCGGCTGCAACATCTACCGCGGTCATGACAACGTGCAGGGCGCGACCGACGTCGGCCCCAATCCGGATACGCTGCCGGGCTACTACCCGGTCGGGGTGCCCGGATCCTGGACGCACTGGGCGCGCGTATGGAACGTCGACCTCAAGTGGCTGCAGGACCGCTTCGCACCGGGGATGATGGGCAAGCCGGGAATGACGGTGTCGCGCTGGATCGACGGGGTGATGGAGAAGAACGAGAACATCGACCAGGACTCGAACCTCCGCGCGTTGTTCTACTGGGGGCATGCACCGAACTCGCAGACGCGCGGCCTCGAGATGCTCAAGGCGATGAAGATGCTCGATCTGCTCGTCGTGATCGATCCGTACCCGTCGGCCACCGCGGCGATGTCCGCGATGCCGGTCGAGGGTGTGCAGGAGAAGGCGGGCCGGGGCGTGTACCTGTTGCCCGCGTGCACGCAATTCGAAACCGAGGGCTCGGTGACCGCGTCGAACCGCTCGCTCCAGTGGCGCGAGAAGGTGATCGACCCGCTGTTCGAATCGCGCTCCGACCAGGCGATCATGCTGGCCTTCGCCAGGAAGCTCGGCTTCGAGGACCAGTTCCTCGGCAAGAAGGACGGCAAGCAGAACCTGCGTGTGATGAAGGCGAAAGGCGGCTACGACGAGCCCTCGATGGAGGACACGCTCAGGAACGAAATCAACCGCGGAAGCTGGACCATCGGCTACACCGGGCAGTCGCCCGAGCGGCTGCAGGCGCACATGCGCAACATGCACGTGTTCGACGTGAAGACGCTGCGCGCCAGGGGCGGCAAGGACGCGAAGACGGGCTACGACCTGACCGGCGACTACTTCGGCCTGCCGTGGCCTTGCTACGGCAACGCGGCCTTGAAGCATCCGGGTACGCCGAACCTCTACGACACCTCCAAGCCCATGATGGAAGGCGGCGGTTGCTTCCGCGCGCTCTTTGGCATGGAGAAGGACGGCGTGAACCTGCTCGCCGAGGACGGCTCGCACCCCAAGGGCTCGGACATCACCACCGGCCATCCGCAGTTCGACCACGTGCTGCTGAAGAAGCTCGGCTGGTGGGATGAGCTGACCGACGAGGAGAAGAAGGAAGCCGAGGGCAAGACCTGGGCGACCGACCTCTCCGGCGGCATCATCCGGGTCGCCATGAAGAACCACGGCTGCCATCCGTGGGGCAACGCCAAGGCGCGCGCGATCGTGTGGAATTTCCCCGACGGCATCCCGCAGCACCGCGAGCCGCTCTACGGCATCCGCGCGGATCTGGTCGACAAGTATCCGACGCACGACGACGTCAAGGTGCTCTGGCGGCTGCCGACGCTGTTCAAGTCGGTGCAGGACAGGAACAAGAACATCGGCAAGGACTTCCCGATCGTTCTCACGAGCGGACGCCTGGTCGAGTACGAGGGCGGCGGCGAGGAGACTCGCTCCAATCCGTGGCTCGCCGAGCTGATGCAGGAAAACTTCGTCGAGATCAACCCCAAGGCGGCGGCCGACCGCGGTATCAGGAACGGTGAGCAGGTCTGGGTGAAGACGCCGACCGGCGCTCGCCTGAAAGTCTCGGCGCTGGTTACCGAGCGCGTGGGTCCGGATCATGCCTTCATCCCGTTCCATTTTTCGGGCTGGTGGCAGGGCAAGGACATGCTGCCCTACTACCCGGACGGCGCGGAGCCGATCGTGCGCGGGGAGGCGGTCAACACCGCGACGACCTACGGCTACGACCGCGTCACGATGATGCAGGAATCCAAGACCACCGTCTGCCAGATCGAGCGGGCATAGCGAGGAGGAGACGACCATGGCGAGAATGAAATTCCTGTGCGACGCCGAGCGCTGCATCGAGTGCAACGGCTGCGTGACCGCCTGCAAGAACGAGAACGAAGTTCCCTGGGGCGTGAACCGCCGCCGCGTCGTGACCATCAACGACGGTGTCGTGGGCGCCGAGAAATCGATCTCGGTCGCCTGCATGCACTGCTCGGACGCGCCGTGCATGGCGGTGTGCCCGGTGGACTGCTTCTACCGCACCGAAGAAGGCGTGGTGTTGCACGACAAGGACCTGTGCATCGGCTGCGGCTACTGCTTCTACGCCTGCCCGTTCGGGGCGCCGCAGTTCCCTCAGGCCGGAGCCTTCGGCCTGCGCGGCAAGATGGACAAGTGCACCTTCTGCGCGGGCGGCCCGGAAAAAGACCTGTCGAAGGAAGAATTCGCCAAGTACGGATCGAACCGGCTCGCGCAAGGCAAGCTCCCGGCCTGCGCCGAGATGTGCTCGACCAAGGCGCTGCTGGGCGGGGACGGAGACGTGATCGCCGACATTTATCGCCAGCGAGTGTTCAAGCGCGGCAAGGGCTCCGAAGTGTGGGGCTGGGGCACCGCCTACGGCAAGCCAGACCAGCCCAAGGCGGCTCCGGCGGGAGCGAAGTCATGACGACAGCCCGCAGGCTCATGCTCGCGGTCGCCGCCGTCGCTGTCGGCTTGAGCGCCTGTGGCGAGCGCGATCAGGTGACCGTTTACAAACAGGGCCAGTACCAGGGCAAGCCCGACACCAAGCCCTGGGAGAATGATCCGGGCGCGAGCCTCTACACCAGCTCCAAGTGGAACAAGGGCGACAAAACTAGTTGGGAAAGCGCCGTCAGGACCCGCAACCTCGCGCAGAACGAATACACCCGCGTCGAATGAGGAGGAGCCGCTCATGAAACCGGCCGCGGTTTTTGGGCTCGCGCTCTTGCTGTTCCTGCCGCTCGCCGGAACCGCGCAGCAGCAGGAAACCCAGCAGCAGCGCGCGCAGTCGCAGCCCTACAACAACGCTCCCGTGTGGCGCGAGGTGCGCTCCGGCAAGGAGGAGTACACCTCGATCAAGGGCCGCGAGACGGGCGTGCTCGTCCAGACCTACGGTGAAACCTGGAGACAGCTGAAGAACGGCTGGATCACGCCCATCGCCGGCTGGCTGATCGCCGCGGTCGTGGTCGTCATCGGTGCGTTCTACAAGTGGCGCGGCAGCATCAAGGTCCACGGCGAGCCTTCCGGCCGGCTGATCGAGCGCTTCACCCCGTTCGAGCGCTATACGCATTGGGTGGTCGCGATCAGCTTCGTCATTCTCGGCGTGAGCGGCCTCGTCATGATGGTGGGGAAATACGTGCTGCTGCCGGTGATCGGCTACACCCTGTTCGCCTGGCTCGCGCAGCTTTCGAAGCATCTGCACAATTTCGTCGGGCCGGTGTTCGTCGTGAGCCTGCTGATGTTCATCCTCATGTTCGTCAGGGACAACCTCCCGCGCCTCTACGACATCAAGTGGTTCGCGAACCTGGGCGGAATGATCTCAGGCGGGCACGTCCCGTCGGGCAGATTCAACGCGGGCGAGAAAGTGTGGTTCTGGGCCGGCGTGGTGGTGTTGAGCTTGGTCGTGAGCGCGTCGGGTCTGGTGCTGCTGTTCCCCAATTTCGACCAGGTGCGCGCGGTCATGATCGAGGCGAACGTGGTGCACGCGGTTACGGCCGGCGCGGTGACGGCCATTTCTCTGGGCCATATCTATCTCGGCACGATCGGCCTGGAGGGGGCGTACGAGGCGATGCGCACCGGCTACGTCGATGAAACCTGGGCCAGGGAACACCACGAGTACTGGTACAACGACGTGAAGTCCGGGAAGGTCAAGGCCGGGACGGCGATAGGCCAGCCCGACGCGCCGCAGGCCCAGCATTGAGGAGGGGAAGCGCCATGAATGTTCGTATCCTGATCATGAGCGTCGCAATGGCGGCGAGCGCAGGCGCGGTCTGGGCGAAGCTGCCCGCTGCTCCGGCCGATCAGGCCAAGGCCGCGGAAGCCAAGGCGAAAGCGGACGAAGCGGCGAAGAAAGACGCCGACCTGCTCGGCAAGTACCAGGACAAGGCGGTAGCCAACTATCGCAAGAACAAGGGCATCAGGGGGCCCGCGCCCAAAGCAGCCATGAAGTAGCTCCCGGCTTCCGCGGGAAGGGCGCTTCGGCGCCCTTTTGTTTTTCGGGAGCCTGCGTTCAAGCGGCGATCAGCCGGTAGATCAGTCCCGCCGCGCCGCAGCCGAGGATCACAGGGATCATTCCGCTCTTGTAGCGCCACAGGGCGACGATCGCCGCGAGGCCGAGGAGAACGGAGAACCATTCGAACCGGCCCGAGAAGCCTTCCGGCCAGAACACGTGCCAGGCGAAGAACGCCGCGAGGTTGAGAATCACGCCGACCACCGCGGCGGTGATGCCGGTGAGCGGCGCGGTGAACCGCAGATCGCCGTGCGTCGATTCCACCAGCGGGCCGCCGAGGAGGATGAAAAGGAACGAGGGCAGGAAGGTGAAGAAGGTCGCGATCGCCGCGCCCGCGCACCCGGCGAGCGCCAGCGTCTCGGGACCGAGCGCCGCCTTGGTCCAGGCGCCGACGAAGCCCACGAAGGCGACCACCATGATGAGCGGCCCCGGCGTCGTTTCTCCAAGCGCGAGCCCGTCGATCATCTGTGTCGCCGTCAGCCACTGGTAGTGCTCGACCGCGCCCTGGTAGACGTAGGGCAGCACTGCGTAGGCGCCGCCGAAGGTGAGCAGCGCCGCCTTGGTGAAGAACCAGCCCATCTGGGCGAGGTCGCTGTCCCACCCGAACAAGGCGAAGAGCGCACCGAGCGCTGCGATCCAGATCGCGAGGAAAATCGCGAGGACGAACGCAAAATGCCCCCAGCGGAACAGCGCGTGCGAGGGCGTCGGCGTGGCGTCGTCGATCAATGCCGGTCCGTAGCTTTTCCCGGCGCCTTCGTGACCACCGGTGGAAAACTTTTCAGGAGCGATGCGTCCGCCGAGGTAGCCGACGATGCCCGCGCCAAGCACGATGTAGGGAAACGGTACCTTGAACGCAAAGATCGCCACGAACGCCGCCAAGCTGATGGTCCACAGCACGGCATTCTTGAGGGCGCGCGAGCCGATGCGGTACGCGGCGAACAGGACGATCGCCGTGACCGCCGGTTTGATTCCGTAGAACAACCCGGCAATCACGGGGACGTTGCCGAAGACGAGGTAGATCCACGTGAGCGCGGCCAGAATGACGAGCGATGGAAGCACGAAAAGGGTTCCTGCGATCACGCCGCCCCAGGTACGGTGCATCATCCAGCCGATATAGGTGGCGAGCTGCGTCGCTTCCGGCCCGGGCAGCAGCATGCAGTAGTTGAGCGCGTGCAGGAAACGCTTCTCCGAGATCCAGCGTTTCCGCTCGACGAGATCCTGGTGCATGATCGCGATCTGCCCCGTCGGGCCGCCGAAGCTGATGAAGCCGAGCTTCAGCCAGTAGAGGAAAGCCTCGGAAAAGGATACCGGGGAGGGCCTGGACTGCGCGCGATCGCTCATGGTGCTGGACTATACTGACCCTTACCTGAACTCGCCAATTTTCCCGGCCAGAGAATGAAATCGGCACGACTCGTCCCCAAAATCCGCATCCTGATCGGCGCTGTGGTTGCTATCGGTCCGGGCAAAGCCGATCTGCTCGCCGCCATCGCCCGCACCGGATCGATCTCGGCGGCTGCGCGCGAGATGAAAATGTCGTACCGACGCGCCTGGCTGCTCGTCGAGGCGATGAACGCCGCTTTCCGGCGGCCGCTGATCGAAACTCTGACCGGCGGGCGCAGCGGTGGAGGCGCCCGCGTCACGGTGCTCGGCGCCGAAGTCCTGCGCCGCTATCGCGCCATGGAACACAAGGCCTCAAGCGCGGTCAAGCCGGACTTGAAGCGACTTTCCCGCTTGATCCCGGCGCGGCGCGGCAGATAGCTTTGCGTTCGACACAGGCCTCGATTAGAATTCGCGGCAGCGTTATATACCACTGAATACTACGAGATCAGGAGGTGCGCTTGCTGTTGGAGAACGGTCCATTCATGAGCCGAGCATGTCGGAAGCCCTGAGCGCCGCGCTCGCGCTGCTGATAGGGCTCGACTCCAAGCTGGTCGAGATCGTTCTTCTCAGCCTGCGCGTGAGCCTGTCGGCGGTGGCGATCGCCGCGCTGCTGGGCTTGCCGCTCGGCGCTGCGATCGCAGTAGGCCGTTTTCGCGGCCGGCAAGCGGTAATCGTATTGTTGAACGCGCTCATGGGCTTGCCGCCGGTCGTGGTGGGGCTGCTCGTGTACCTTTTGCTCTCGCGCGCCGGCCCGTTGGGCGCGCTCGGAATTCTGTTCACGCCTTCGGCGATGGTCGTCGCGCAGACGATCCTGATCCTGCCGATCATTGCCGCGCTTTCGCGCCAGGCGATCGAGGACGCCTGGCGCGAATACGAGGAGCAGCTGCGCTCGCTCGGCGCGGGCCGCATGAGTGCGGCGCTGACGCTGCTCTGGGACACGCGCTTCTCTCTGTTGACCACGATCCTCGCCGGATTCGGGCGCGCCGCGGCCGAAGTCGGCGCGGTGATGATCGTCGGCGGAAACATCGACGGCGTGACGCGCGTGATGACCACCACCATCGCGCTCGAAACCAGCAAGGGCGACCTGCCGCTTGCCCTCGGGCTGGGGATGATCCTGATTGCGATCGTCATCGTCGTGAACGCAGCGGCCCATCTGACCAAGGAGCTTGCGCAGCGGCGCTACGGATGAGCAACGGCGCGATCCTTCCGCTGCGTCTCGCCGACGTGTCGTTCGCTGCCGGCGGACGAACCATCATCGACCGGGTTTCGCTCGAGATCGGGACGGGGCCGAGCACCGTCATCCTGGGCGCGAACGGCGCCGGGAAAAGCGTCCTGATGCGCTTGATGCACGGCCTGCTGAGTCCTTCTTCGGGCCGTATCGACTGGAACGCGCCCGAACGCCCAGGCGCTCCGAGGAAGCAGGCGATGGTGTTCCAGCGGCCGGTCATGCTGCGCCGCTCCGCCTACGCCAACGTCGCCTATGCGCTGAAGCTCGCGGGAATCCAGGAGCCGCAGCGCGGGGCGCTCGCGCGCGAGGCGCTCGAAAGCGTCGGGCTTTCGCACCTCGCGCGGCGGTCGGCTCGCGTGCTCTCGGGTGGCGAGCAGCAGCGGCTCGCGCTCGCGCGGGCCTGGGCGCTGCACCCGGAGGTGCTGTTCCTCGACGAACCTACCGCGAGCCTCGACCCGAGCGCAGAGCGCGAGATCGAGTCCGTGATCAAGGCCTTCGATGCCGCCGGCACGAAGGTGGTGATGGCGACACACAATCTCGGGCAGGCGCGCCGTCTCGGCGACGAGATCCTGTTCATCAACCAGGGGCGGCTCGTGGAGCGCGCGCCAGTCGAGCAATTCTTTTCAAAACCCCAGTCGGCGCAGGCCGCTGCGTTCATCAAGGGAGAGCTGCCCTGGGCCTGATCCGAGGGCCGCTTTTGCTTGCTGTGCTGCTCGCCGTCCTGCCTGCCGGCGCGCAGGACAAATACATCGTCGTCGCTTCGACGACATCGACCGAACAGTCGGGGCTGTTCGGCTTCCTGCTGCCAATTTTCCAGAAAAAGACCGGGATACAGGTGCGCGTGGTCGCTCTCGGCACCGGCCAGGCGCTGGACCTTGCGCGCCGCGGCGATGCCGACGTGGTGTTCGTGCACGCCCGGCCGGCCGAGGAGAAATTCCTCGCCGAGGGCCATGGCGCAAAACGCTTCGACGTCATGTACAACGATTTTGTCCTGATCGGGCCGAAGTCGGACCCGGCGAGAATCTCGGGCGGCAGGGACATCCTCGGCGCCCTGAAGAAGATCAAGGCGGCGGGCGCGCCGTTCGTCTCTCGCGGTGACCGAAGCGGCACGCACATCGCCGAGCTCGATCTGTGGAAATTGGCCGGAATCGACATCGCCACGGAGAAGGGGCCGTGGTACCGCGATACGGGACAGGGAATGGGCCCGGCGCTCAACACCGCGTCGGCGATGAACGCCTACATTCTTTCGGACCGCGGGACGTGGCTGTCATTCAAGAACCGCGGAGAGTTGTTCATCGCTGTAGAGGGTGACCGACGCTTGTTCAACCAATACGGGATCATGCTAGTGAACCCGCTGAAACATCCGAACGTCAAGAAAGACCTGGGCCTGGCGTTCGTCGACTGGGTGATCTCCCCGGAAGGCCAGAAAGCCATCGCCGACTACAGGATCGGCGGTGACCAACTATTCTTCCCGAACGCGAAGTGAGCAGTCCCGCCCGCTATATCCGCCCGGGAATGACGCCCTGATACAATGACGCGCATGAAGATCTTCGGCTTCGCGGGATGGTCGGGAAGCGGCAAGACCACCTTGATCGAGCAGCTCATTCCGCGCCTCGTCAAACGCGGTCTCAGGGTATCGATGATCAAGCACGCGCATCACAGCTTCGACGTCGACCAGCCGGGCAAGGATTCTTACCGCCACCGCCACGCCGGCTGCAGCGAGGTCATGGTCGTGTCCGACAGGCGCTGGGTCATCATGCACGAGCTCCGCGGGGAGCCGGAGCCTTCTCTGGAGGACCAGATCGAGCGCATTTCGCCCTGCGATCTGCTGCTCGTCGAGGGCCACAAGCATCATCCTCTGCCGAAGCTCGAAGTCTGGCGTAAGGACAACGGCAAGCCCTTGCTGCATCCGGAGGATGCGCACATCGTTGCGATCGCTGCGGATGCGCCGCTTGAAACGAAGCTGCCTCGCTTCGATCTCAACGATCACGAGAGTATCGAAGAGTTCATCTTGAGCTACAACGGATTCAGATGAACAAAGGCTTGCTCAACGTCGACGAAGCGCTCGACCAGCTTCTCGCCGGCGCGCGTCCTGTCTCGGAAACCGAAATGGTGCCGACGCTTTCTGCGACCGGCCGGGTACTCGCGGCCGCGCAGCGCTCGACCATGAACGTGCCGCCGATGGACAACAGCGCGATGGACGGTTACGCGGTGCGTTTCGCCGACCTGAAAGGAGCGGAACCCCGGCTCAAGGTCTCCCAGAAAATTCCCGCAGGCTCGACGGGCAAGGCGCTCGCTCCGGGGACTGCGGCTCGCATTTTCACCGGGGCGCCGATTCCCCCGGGGGCGGATGCCATCGTGATGCAGGAGCATTGTGCGCAGGAAGGCGACGAAGTTGTCGTAAAAAAAATTCCTGCGCGCGGCGAGTGGATCAGGCTCACCGGCAGCGATATCCGTGCGGGCGGGGAAGTGCTGCCCGCCGGAATCCGCTTGCGGCCCCAGGACACCGGACTCGCCGCGTCGGTCGGCATCGCGTCGCTTCCCGTCCGCCGGCGCGTGCGTCTCGGTCTGTTCTTCACCGGAGACGAGCTGGTGATGCCCGGCGATCCGCTGCCGCCGGGGCGGATCTACAACTCGAACCGCTTCACGCTGAACGGCCTTGCGGGGATTTTCGGGTGCGAGACCCGCGATTACGGGATCGTTCCAGATTCGCTGGCCGCGACGCGGGAGGTGCTGCGACGCGCCGCCGCCGAGTGCGACGTGATCGTCACGAGCGGCGGCGTCTCGGTGGGCGAGGCGGATTTCGTCAAGCCCGCGGTCGAGGCCGAAGGCGAGCTCCTCATGTGGAAGATCGCCATGAAACCGGGGCGGCCGCTTGCGTTCGGCCGTGTCGGCAAGGCCGATTTCATCGGGCTGCCCGGGAACCCGGTTTCGAGCTTCGTGACCTTCCTCATATTCGTCCGGCCGTTCCTGCTCAAGACGCAGGGCGTCGCCGACGTGCAGGCCCACGCGATTCCCGTGCGCGCCGATTTCGACTGGGCCGAACCCGATCCCCGGCGGGAATTTCTGCGCGTAAAATGGAACGCGCGCGGCGGGCTCGATCTGTATCCCACTCAGGACTCCGCGGTGCTGATGTCCACGGCGTGGGCGGACGGCCTGGTCGACAATCCGGCCGAGCATCCCATCCGCGCCGGGGACATGGTGAGGTTCATGCCGTATTCGGAGCTGTACCGATGAAGGTCAAGATCCTTTACCTGGCGAGCTTGCGCGAGCAACTGGGCAAATCCGGCGAAGATCTCGAAATCTCGCCCGCGGCGTCCACGGTCGCGGGCTTGCGCAAGCTGCTCATGGGCCGCGGAGGCGCCTGGCAGACGGCCCTTGCCCAGGGCAAGGCCCTGCGCGTCGCCGTCAACCAGGAAATGGCGCAGCCGACGACGCCCGTGAAGCCGGGCGACGAGATCGCTTTTTTCCCTCCGGTAACGGGAGGCTGAAATGCCGGTTCGCATTCAGACTCGGGACTTCGACGCCGGCGCCGAGATCGCGGCGCTCCGGAGGGACAACCCGAAGATCGGCGCGGTGGCGAGCTTCATCGGGGTGTGCCGCGACGGGAACGACGGCGACGCGGTGACCAAGATGACGCTCGAGCACTATCCCGGCATGACCGAGAAGGCGCTCGAGAAGATCGTCGCCGAGGCGCAGCGCCGCTGGGACGTGATGGAGGTGCTCGTGATTCACCGCGTGGGCGAATTGAGGCCCACCGATCAGATCGTGCTCGTCGTGGTCTGCGGGGCGCACCGCGGCGAGGCTTTCTCGGCCTGCGAGTTCATCATGGATTACCTGAAGACCCGCGCGCCCTTCTGGAAGAAGGAGGAAACGCCACGGGGCGCGCGCTGGGTCGAGTCGCGGGCCTCCGACGACGAAGCCGCGCAGCGCTGGGAGCCGCCGAAGTCGAGCGCCGCCTGAGCGCCGGCGCGCCGTTTACGCGTGCCGCCCGAGCGGCTATCATGGCTGCGCTTCAGGGAGATGGCATACCTCCTCTAACCGCCGCAAGGCTGATGATGCCTACGTGACACGCCGGAGAGCGTAGGCGCGGGCTGTCCTCCGAAAGTTGCTTCCGTCGTGCGCGATGACATGCGGAACGGAGGTTTTCATGACCGAAATCTGGGCTTTGGCCGCGCTCTGGCTTGGGCTTGCGTTGCTCGCGGCGCTGCTTTCCATTTGGCTGAGGGTGGCCAATGCGCTCTCCGAAATCGTGGTCGGCACTGTGGCGCAGCTCGTTCTCGGCGCGGCCTTCGGTGCCGCGGTTCTCGGCGCAGATCAGGCCTGGATCAAGTTCCTTTCGGGTGCCGGCGCCATCGTGCTCACCTTCCTCGCAGGCGCGGAGCTGGATCCCGAGGTTTTCAGGCGCAAATGGAAGGAAGCGACCGCCGTAGGTCTGATCAGCTTTTTCGCGCCGTTTTTCGGCTGCGCGGCCGCCGCCCGCTGGTGGCTAGGCTGGGAGGTCGAGGCGAGCTGGCTCGCGGGGGTGGCGATGTCGACGACCTCGGTCGCCGTGGTGTACGCAGTGATGATCGAGTTCGGATTCAACGCCACCGACTACGGCAAGACCGTGCTCGCGGCCTGCTTCATCACCGATCTCGGCACAGTCGTCGCGCTCGGATTGATCTTTGCGCCGTTCACGCTGAAAACGCTGCTGTTCGTCGGAGGACTGGCCGCAGCGGCGCTTGCGCTTCCCTCGCTCACGCCGCGCTTTTTCCGGCGCTTCGGCGGCCGGCCCTCCGAGCTCGAAACAAAGTTTTTGCTCCTGTTCCTGTTCGGGCTCGGCGCGCTGGCCGGCTGGGCCGACAGCGAAGCCGTGCTCCCCGCCTACGTGCTGGGCATGGTGCTCGCCGGTACGATCGGCAAGGACCACGTACTGGTGCGGCGCCTGCGCACGCTTACGTTCGGTTTGCTGACGCCGTTCTATTTCATCCGGGCCGGTTCCTTCGTCTCGGTGCCCGCTCTGATCGCCGCGCCCGCTGCGTTTCTCCTGATGCTCGGCGTCAAGGTCCTGACCAAAATAGCAGGCGTCTATCCCGTGACTCAGGCGTTCCGGTCGCCGCGGAAGGAGGGTATGTACACGACGCTCTTGATGTCGACCGGCCTCACCTTCGGCACCATTTCCTCGCTGTTCGGCCTCTCGCACGGCATCGTCACCCAGGGCCAGTACTCGGCTCTGGTCGCTGCCGTGATAGCAAGCGCGGTCGTGCCGACACTCATCGCCAATATCTGGTTTCTCCCGCGCCATCTGCTCCCGAAGGAATTCAAACAGCCCCTACCGGGCCGCGCTTCTGCGTCGGAAGCGCCACGGAGTTGACGCATGTACAGAAAAATTCTTGTCGGTTATGACGGGTCCCAATCCGGCCGGAAAGCCTTCGAGAGCGCGCTCGAGCTCGCAGCCAAGTACGGAGCCGAGCTCTTTGTGCTCACGGTGTGCCGGCCGCCCGAGATCGGCGACGACGTGGAAACCGAGGCGGTGATCGAGAACTCCCGACGCTACCATCGGGACTTGCTTGCCGAGCTGGAGGCGCCGGTGGCGGCGAAGGGTGTCAAGGCGCACTTCGAAGTGGGGGTAGGCCATCCGGCCGAGCAGATAATCTACGACGCCGATCGGCAGGCAGTGGACCTCATCGTCGTCGGCGACCGCGGTCGCTCGAAGTTTGCACGCCTCCTCCTCGGCTCGGTGTCCAAGCAGGTCGTGCAGTACGCGGGCCGTCCGGTGATGGTAGTGCGTTAAGGCGATGGTGATCGCCGCTCGGCTGCTTTGTGAAGCTAGGCGCGCCCGGCGAGCCGCAGGTTCGCCTGGGTCAGGCGATCGACCAGCACGCGCATGAACGCCTTGTTGAAACCGACCTGGCAGGCGTCGGTTGCGGCGCGCAAGGCATCGGCCTTGATCTCCATCACCGTGATCTCGCCCGCTGCCGTGATCGTGGTCGTGCGGCGCCCCGTGCGGCCGGCGAAGTAGAGAATCTCGCCGAAGCAGCCCCCCGGCTTGATGGTGTTGAGCTGCTTGCCAAGGAGCGTCACGCCCACTTGGCCGGCAATCAGGAAATAGAAGCTGTCGCCCTGATCGGCCTCCCGGATGATGACGGTTCCCGCGCCCATGGTCTTCCAGCTGCCGATCCGCACGACCTCCCACAGGGCGACGTCGTCGAAGTCCTCGAAAAACGGCATGTCGCGCAGCTCGTTGAACTTCTGGGAATCGGAAGCCGACGCGCCGGAAAGGCGCAGCGTGGTGAAAGCCTGGCTGAGCTCCTTGCCGAACTCGAGCCAGGTCTTGTGGCGGGCGGCAGGATCTTTCTCGATGGCCTTCATCACGATCTGGTCGAGCAGCGGCGACAGGTCGGGACGCAAAGTCACCGGCCGGGCCGGGACCGTGTTGAGAATGGCATAGCTGAGTCCCGCCTGCGTGTTGGCCTCGTAGGGCAGCCGGCCGGTGAGGAGGCGATACATCACCACGCCCAGCGAATAGATATCGGTCTGGTGGGTAACGTCTTCCATCCGGATCTGTTCCGGAGACATGTAGGCGGGCGAGCCCACGCCGCTGATCTGGGTCGTCTCCTGGCCGAGGCGCTGCTGAAACGAGGCGCCGAAGTCGCTGACCTTGGTGTCGCCCGACTTCGAGAGCAGGATGTTTCCCGGCTTGATATCGCGGTGGATCACCCCGTGCTGGAACGCATACTCGAGCGCGCGTATGCATTTGAAGATGATCTCGACAACCTTGCTGAGGGGCAGCAGGTTGGTGACTTCCGAGTGCGCCTCGAGCGTCGTGCCGGGCACGTACTCCATCACCAGGTAGCTGTGCTCGGGCTCGACCACCGCGTCGAGGATCTCGACGATGTGCGGATGGTTGAGCTTGCCGGCGAGCGCGGCCTCGGCGAGGAACGCCTTGTGCATCATGCGCTCGGTCTGCGGAGTGATGTTCTCGTCGAACAGGAACACCTTGATGGCGACCTCGCGGTCGGCGAACGGGTCGCGCGCAAGGTAGACGCGGCTGGTCGCGCCGCTGCCGATCTCTCGAACGATCGGGTATTTGCCCAGGTGCTCCTGGAGCTCGAACTTCATCGCCATCGGCCGCGTTTGATATGAGTTATATATTTGATATTAGATCGGATCTTGCCGCGTTGCAGTAGGGACTTGAAAACCGGCGTAATCTCCCCACTTGCATCTCAACTAAAGGTTTCAGGGCCGCGGCGAAATGCGTATCGACAAGCTGACCACCAAGTTCCAGCAGGCGCTGGGCGACGCGCAGAGCGTCGCCGTCGGGCAGGACCATCAATTCATCGAACCGCTGCATCTGCTCGCCGCCTTGCTCGACCAGGAGGACGGCACGAGCGCCTCGCTTCTGTCCCGCGCGGGCGTGAACGTTCCGCGGCTGCGCGAGGCGACCAAGCAGGCGATTTCGCGCCTGTCCAAGGTCGAGGGTCACGGCGGGGAGGTGCAGATCTCGCGCGAGCTGAACGGCCTCCTCAATCTCACGGACAAGGAAGCGCAGAAGCGCGGCGACCAGTTCATCGCTTCGGAGCTGTTTCTGCTTGCGCTCGCCGATGACAAGGGCGAGGCCGGCCGCCTGCTGAAGGAGAACGGCGGCAGCAAGAAGGCTATCGACCAGGCGATCAAGGCGGTGCGCGGCGGCGAATCGGTCGGGAGCCAGGAAGCCGAAGGGAGCCGCGAGGCGCTGAAGAAATACACGCTCGATCTCACCGAGCGCGCGCGCTCGGGCAAGCTCGACCCGGTGATCGGCCGCGACGACGAGATCCGCCGCGTGATCCAGATCCTGCAGCGGCGCACCAAGAACAACCCGGTGCTGATCGGCGAGCCCGGCGTGGGCAAGACCGCGATCGTCGAGGGACTCGCCCAGCGCATCGTGAACGAGGAGGTGCCCGAAACGCTCAAGGGGAAGCGGGTGCTCTCGCTCGACATGGCGGCGCTGCTCGCGGGCGCCAAGTACCGCGGCGAGTTCGAGGAGCGCTTGAAGGCCGTGCTGAAAGAGCTTGCGCAGGACGAGGGCCGCACCATCGTCTTCATCGACGAGCTGCACACCATGGTCGGAGCGGGCAAGGCGGAAGGCGCGATCGACGCGGGCAACATGCTGAAGCCGGCCCTCGCACGCGGCGAGCTGCATTGCGTGGGCGCGACCACCCTCGACGAATACCGCAAGTACATCGAGAAGGACGCCGCGCTCGAGCGCCGCTTCCAAAAGGTCATGGTGGACGAGCCTTCGGTCGAGGCCACCATCGCCATCCTGCGCGGCCTGCAGGAGAAGTACGAAGTCCACCACGGCGTCGACATCACCGATCCCGCGATCGTCGCCGCAGCGGAGCTTTCACACCGCTACATCACCGACCGTTTTCTGCCCGACAAGGCGATCGACCTGATCGACGAGGCTGCGGCGCGCATCAAGATGGAGATCGACTCCAAGCCCGAGGCCATGGACAGGCTGGACCGGCGCATTATCCAGCTCAAGATCGAGCGCGAAGCGGTGAAGAAGGAAAAGGACGAGGCCTCGCAGAAACGCCTGACGCTGATCGAGGGCGAAATAAAGAGACTCGAGCGCGAATACGCCGACCTCGAGGAAGTGTGGAAGGCGGAGAAGTCGCAGGTGGCCGGATCGCAGCACATCAAGGAAGAGCTGGAGAAGCTCAAGCTCGAGATGGAGGCCGCGAAGCGCAAAGGCGATTGGCAGAAGGTCTCCGAGCTCCAGTACGGCCGCATGCCCCAGCTCGAAGCGCAGCTGAAGAAGGCCGAGAAGACGCCCTCGGCGCACGAGAAGCCGAAACTGCTGCGCACTCAGGTCGGGGCCGAGGAAATCGCCGAAGTCGTGTCCCGCGCGACCGGCATTCCGGTCTCGAAAATGATGCAGGGTGAGCGCGACAAGCTGCTCGCGATGGAAGAAAAGCTCCACGAACGCGTCGTCGGCCAGGACGAGGCGGTGCACCTCGTCGCCGACGCGATCCGGCGCTCGCGCGCGGGGCTCTCGGACCCGAACAAGCCCTACGGGTCCTTCCTATTCCTCGGCCCTACCGGCGTGGGCAAGACCGAGCTGTGCAAGGCGCTCGCGGCTTTTCTGTTCGATTCGGAAGATCACCTGATCCGCATCGACATGTCCGAATTCATGGAGAAGCACTCGGTCGCGCGCCTGATCGGCGCGCCTCCCGGCTACGTCGGTTACGAGGAAGGCGGGCATCTCACCGAGGCGGTGAGGCGCAAGCCCTACAGCGTGATCCTGCTCGACGAAATCGAGAAGGCGCACCCGGACGTGTTCAACGTGCTGCTGCAGGTTCTGGACGACGGCCGCATGACCGACGGCCAGGGCCGCACCGTGGACTTCAAGAACACGGTGGTGGTGATGACTTCCAACCTCGGCTCGCACATGATCCAGCAGATGCAGGGCGACGACCCCAGCCTGATCAAGACCGCGGTTCTGGCCGAGGTGAAGACGCAGTTCAGACCCGAGTTCGTCAACCGCATCGACGAGATCGTCGTGTTCCACGAGCTCGACGAGAAACACATCCGGAACATCGCCAAGATCCAGCTGCGCTACCTCGAGGAGCGCCTCGCAAAGCTGGAGATGGGACTGGAAGTTGGAGACAGCGCTCTCGCGCAGCTCGCCAAGGCCGGTTTCGACCCGGTCTACGGCGCGCGTCCGCTCAAGCGCGCGATCCAGCAGAGCATCGAGAATCCGCTCGCGAAACAGATACTCGAAGGCAGGTTCGCCGCGAAGGACACCGTGCGCGTCGAATACCGCAATGGCGCGATGCAGTTCGAGAACACCAGCGCGAGATCATCCCAGAAGGCGGCGGCGCGCTAGAATCCGGGTTCGATGTATGTCGCCGACTCAAAACGCCTCACGCACGCCGGGGCCAAGAAGATAGCCGACACCGCCGTCGCGAAGGCGAAGCAGGCCGGGATCGCGATCTCGGTCGCGGTCGCCGATTCGGGCGGGCATCTCATCGCGCTCGAGCGCATGGACGGCGGCCGCTTCCACTCGTTGCACTCGGCCACGACCAAAGCGGTGTGCGCGGCGTCGAACAAGCGTCCGACCTCTTCGCACGGCGCTCAAGGACAAGCCCTCGACCTCGCGCATGCGCTGGGACTCGCGCTCGCTGCAGGACCGGAGCGCTGGACCGCGATGGAAGGCGGCTGCCCGGTCATGGTAGACGGCGAGTGCATCGGCGGCGTCGGCGTGAGCGGCGGGGATTGGGCGACCGACGAGCGCATCGCCCGGGAGTCGGTGGAAGCCATAGGGGCGAAGCCCAAATAGATGGAGCCTTTGCGCGTCGCCTGCATCGGCATGGGCTGGTGGTCGGACGTTCTCGCCGACGCCATGCAGCGCTCGAAGAAGCTCAAGATCGTCGCCTGCTACACGCGCTCCGAGGAGAAGCGCCGTGCCTTCGCCGCGAAATACGGCTGCCTGGCCGCCCCGAGTTACGAAGCTGTTCTGGGGGATCGTGCGATCGAGGCGATCGTCAACACCACGCCAAACGACGTGCATCTGGAAACCACGCGCGCCGCCGCGACGGCGGGGAAGCACGTGTTTCTCGACAAGCCGATCGCCAACACCGTTTCCGAGGGGCGGGCGATCACCGAGGCCTGCCGCAAAGCGGGCGTCGTGCTCGCCTTGGGTTACCAGCGCCGTCGCGAGAGCCATTTCCGCTGGATCCGCGAGAGAATCGACGCGGGCGCGTTCGGCAAGCTCGTCAACGCCGAGGCCAACATCAGCCGCGATCGGCTGGGGAAGATCGATCTCAATTCATGGCGGTATACGGCGGCGGGAATGCCCGGCGGCGTGATGCTGCAGATCGGCATTCACTACGCCGACGTGCTCGAATACCTTCTCGGCCCGGTGAAGGCGGTGAATGGAAGGTTCGCGCAGCTGGTGCTGCCCGGGGACAATCCGGACGTCGCGAGCCTCGTTCTCGAGCACGAGAACGGCGCGCTCTCGACGCTCAACGCAAGCTACGCCTCCGCTTCCGAGTACTACCTGATGAATGTCTACGGCAAGGAGGCGAGCGCGTACTACGATATGCATTCGGGCCTGCGGCATTTGAAGCGCGGGAGCAAGAGTGCGAGCCCGATCGCGTGCGCTCTGAATGACCCCATCGTCGAGGAGCTCGAGGAGTTCGCCCGCGCGGTGCGCGGGGACGGCGCGCCCGAGATGGGCGGCGAGAGCGCGACCGCCTCGCTTGCGGTCATCCGCGCCGGGATCGTCTCGGCGCGCGAGGGGCGCCGGGTCGAGGTCGCAGAAATGCGGTCGAAGGATTGAAGTCGGGAGATATTCATGAAATCAGCTTCGATATTCGTCGGTGCCCTCCTCGCGGCGACCGTCCAGGCGCAGGAGCCGCCTTTCCCGCAGAAGGCACCGATCGAGATCACGGTGCTCTTTCCCGCCGGTTCCTCGGCGGACGTCACGGCGCGGCTGCTCGCCGACGGGATGGCCAGGCAGCTCGGCGCCAAGGTGCTCGTTTTCAACCGCCCGGGCGCCGGCGGCGCGATCGGCTACAAATACGTTGCCGCCCAGAAGCCGGACGGGTATTCCGTCGTCTGGAATTCCAACTCGGTCTCCACCACCTTCCATTCCGGAATGCTGCCGTTCGATTACCGCGCCTTCGACGCGGTGGCGCGCGTGCTGGTCGAGTCGCCGGTGATCGCGGTGCGCGGCGACTCGAAGTGGAAGACGCTCGCCGAGCTGGTCGCCGAGGCGAAATCGCGACCCAGGCAGGTCACGGTCGGCAATTCGGGGATCGGCAGCCACACCCATATTTCCTCGGTCGCCCTGTTCAAGGCCGCGGGCACCGAGGTCGTGGACGTGCCGTTCGGCGCCGCGCAAGTCGTGACCAGCCTGCTCGGCGCGCAGGTGGACGCAGTGGTGCAATTGCCCGCGGCTCTGTCCGGGTACGTCAAGACAGGCCAGGTACGCCTGCTCGCCGCGCTGACCTCGGGCCGCGATCCGGCGCTCTCCGATGTGCCCACCGCGCGCGAGCAGGGTTTCGACGTGTCGCTCGAAGCCTGGCGCGGCATCGCTGTGCCGAAAGGCACGCCCAAGCCGGCGATCGCGATGCTCGAGTCGGCGATCCGCAAAGCCGCGGAGAGCCCCGATTTCGCTCAGGCGAGCGAAAGGCTGGGCGTGCGTCCCGCGTTCATGCCGGCGGCGGAGTTCGGAAACCTGATCGCGAAGGAGGACACGGAGCTCGCGCGCATCATGCAGCTCATCGGCCTCAAGAAGTAGACCTCAGCGCATCGACGCGGCGTCGGCGCGGACCGCGCTCGCCCGCCTCACCATGTCCTGCCAGAGCCTGGACGTGTCCTTCAGGAAAACCGTGTCGGCGTCGGCATCGACAACCAGCCAATCGCCGCGGTCGAGCTCTCCCCGCAGCTGGCCCGGCGCCCATCCGGAGTAGCCCGCGAAGAAACGGATCTTCGGGGGCGGGCTGCCGAGCAGCGCGTCGATCGAGTCCGGCGCGACCGCGAGGTACAGCCCCGGGAGCATGGTCACGGCTGCCCCCGCAAACCTGTCGGCCTGGAATACCGCGAACAACCCTTGAGGCGCCACCGGCCCGCCGAAGAATATCGGATCGGTGAAGGACTTGAACCGCTCGCTCGGCAACAACTCGGCGAGCGAGCGGTTGGTGGGGCGGTTGATGACGACACCGGTGGCCTCCGCGCCTTCCTCCTGGGTGACCAGGACCACTGTTTCCCGGAAATTCGGGTCGGGCATCCCGGGTCTTGCGATGAGGAAAAGCGTTTTGGAGGAGCCTTGCGCGGAGGCGGCCGTCGCGAGGACGAGGAGCGCGAGAAGCGCGGCACGGCACGAGCGCTTCATCCGGGGGTCCAGGCGGTCACCGCCCGCACGCGCCGCAGCAGCTCTTCCCAGAGCCTTGCCGGATCCTTGCGGAAGACGAGCTCGGGGTCGGCATCGAGCACGTACCACAATCCCCGGTCGACCTCCTGGCGCAGCTCCCCCGGCCGCCAGGCGACATAACCGACGAAGTAGCGCGCCTCGTTGGGAGTCTGCTCGATGATGTGATCGACGACCGTGCCTTGAGTTGCGAGGAACAGCTCTTTCATGATCTGGATCGATCCGGGGCCCGGCGTGTGGTCGATGTGGACCACCGCGAAAATCGCCTGGCGCAGCATCGGCCCGCCGAAGTACACCGGATCGCGCACGAGCTTGGAGGGGGCGTGCTCCGGGAAGAGGCTGGCGAGCGAACGTCCGGTGGGGCGATTGAGAATGACGCCGACGTGCCGGTTGTTGTCGACAGGCACGGCGAGCAGCACGGCTCCCCGGTAATCGGGGTCGACCAGGCGTGGCGCCGCCACCAGGGTCACGGTGCCGGCTGGATCGCCTTCCTGAGAATGGGCGCTCATGCCGGGAACGCATCCCAAGCCGAGAACGAGAAGTGCGACGATACGGCGCATCGATTTCACCGGTTCACTCATTTTCTGCGGAGTTTAGCCGAAGAACGCGATCTTGGGCGTGCGCGGAGCTGCGCGCGGCGAAAACAGCCGGTCAAGTGGTCGTTGACTACCCCGACCGCCTGCATGAAAGCGTAGACGATGGTCGAGCCGACGAAACGGAAGCCGCGGCGCTTCAAATCCCTGCTGATCGAATCCGAAACGGGCGTGCGGGAGGGCACCTGCTTCATTCCGCGCCGGATGCTCTGCAGCGGACGCCCGCCCACAAAACCCCAGAGATAGGCGTCGAACGATCCGAATTCCCGCCGCACCTCGAGAAACGCGCGGGCGTTGCCGATCGCCGACTCGATCTTGAGACGGTTGCGCACGATTCCGGAATCGGCGAGCAGCCTCTTTATATCGCGCGCGCCGAAACGCGCGACCTTTGCGGGGTCGAATCGCGCGAATGCCTTGCGGTAATTGTTCCGCTTGTTGAGTATCGTCGACCACGAGAGTCCTGCCTGCGCGCCTTCGAGGATCAGGAACTCGAACAGCCGCCGGTCGTCGTGGACCGGGACTCCCCATTCCTCGTCGTGGTAGCGAAGATATTGCTCGCTTCCCAGGCACCACGGGCAACGGCGCTTGGCGGAGTCTATGAAAACGCCTGGATTCCGGTCTGCGCGCGCCCGAGAATGAGCGCGTGGATGTCGTGCGTCCCCTCGTAGGTGTTGACCACCTCGAGATTGACCATGTGGCGCACCACGCCGAACTCGTCGGAGATCCCGTTTCCGCCCAGCATGTCGCGCGCGAGGCGCGCGATCTCCAGCGCCTTGCCGCAGGAGTTGCGCTTCATGATAGAGGTGATTTCGGGCGTAGCGGTGCCTTCGTCCTTCATGCGCCCGAAGCGCAGCACGCCCTGCAGCCCCAGGCAGATTTCGGTCTGCATGTCGGCGAGTTTTTTCTGGATCAGCTGGTTCGCTGCGAGCGGCCGGCCGAACTGCTTGCGGTCGAGCACGTACGCTCGCGCGCGGTGCCAGCAGTCCTCGGCCGCGCCGAGCGCGCCCCAGGCGATGCCGTAGCGCGCGGCGTTCAGGCAGGTGAACGGCCCTTTGAGGCCTTCGACGCCGGGGAGCAGGTTCTCTTCCGGAACGAACACGTCGTCCATCACGACCTCGCCGGTGATCGAGGTGCGCAAGCCCACTTTGCCGTGGATCGCGGGCGCCGACAGTCCTTTCGCGCCTTTTTCGGCGAGGAAGCCGCGGATGCGTCCGTCCCCGGTCTTCGCCCAGATGAGGAAGAGGTCCGCGATCGGCGCGTTGCTGATCCAGGTCTTGGAGCCTACGAGGCTGTAGCCGCCCGACACTTTCTTCGCGCGCGCCTGCATGCTCGCCGGGTCGGAGCCGTGGTTGGGCTCGGTCAGGCCGAAGCAGCCGATCAGCTCGCCCTTGGCGAGCTTCGGCAGGTACTTCTTCTTTTGAGCCTCGGAGCCGAACTCGTGGATCGGCGTCATGACGAGCGAGCTTTGCACGCTCATCGTCGACCGGTAGCCGGAATCCACGCGCTCGAGCTCGCGCGCGATCAGCCCATAGCTCACGTGGTTGATGCCGGCGCCGCCGTATTCGGGCGGAAGGGTCGGCCCCAGGAATCCGAGCGCGCCCATTTCGCGGAGAATCGAGGGATCCGCCTTCTCGTGGCGGAACGCCTCCAGGACGCGGGGCTGCAGTTTTCCTTGAGCGAACGCGCGCGCCGCATCGCGCACCATGCGCTCCTGCTCGGTCAGCTGCGCCTCGAGCAGGAGCGGATCGTGCCAGGCGAACTCGGCCTTCTTGGGCTTGGCTTTGAGCGGGGCGTTCATGGAAATTCTCCGGTCGGACCTCAAGCTTCGGGAGTGAGCAATGATACGCCCAGCCGGGCGCGGCGCTTCAGCCACGGGCTCGCGCGATAGCGGGGATCCCCGTAGAAATCGTGCAGGGTCTGCAGAATGCCGAGAATTCTCATCGGGCCGATCGCGTCGCCCCAGGCGAGCGGCCCGCGGGGATAGCCCAGGCCGAGCGTCACCGCCGCGTCGATGTCGGCGGGCGAGGCGATGCGCTGCTGCGCGATGTCGCAGGCGATGTTGACGATCTGGGCGACGACGCGCTGCGCGACGAATCCGGGCGAATCGCGAATCACCGAGACCGGCACGCCGTCGCTCGCGAGCAGCCCGTGCGCGGCGGCGCGCATCGCGGGCGCGGTCACGGGCGTCGACATGAGCGTGCGGCGCTTGTCGGTTGAGAAAAGGCAATCGACCGCGAGCGTGCGCGTCGGGTCCAGGCCCTCGTCCAGCGCGGTCGTGGTCGCATCGCGGCCGACAGGCGCAACCAGATACAGCGACTGCGGCGCGGGCTGGGCGCCTGCATCGACGCGCGCGCCGAGCTTCGCGACCAGCTCCGTGAGCTTCGCGCCGAGTCCCGAGTGGCTCACCCAGACGCTCGCGGGCCGCGCGGCAGGCGCGACAGGCTCGGGGATTTCTTCCTGCCTGCCGTTCTCGTGGCGGTAGAAGCCGCGTCCCGATTTGCGACCCAGGAGACCCGCGTTCACGCGCTGGCCGGTGAGGGGCGAAGGGCGAAAGCGCGGTTCCTCGTAATACTGCCGGTAGATCGATTCCATTACCGGGTGCGATACGTCGAGGCCCGTCAGATCGAGCAGCTCGAAGGGGCCGAGGCGGAAGCCGGCGCAATCGCGCAGGATGCGGTCCACGTCGTGGAATTCCGCGATGCCCTCCCCGAGAATGCGCAGCGCCTCGGTGCCGTAGCCGCGGCCCGCGTGGTTGACGATGAAGCCCGGAGTGTCCTTCGCGCGCACCGGCTTGTGCCCGCAGCGCAGCGCGAGCGCCGCGAGCGCATCGCCGACCCAGGGGGCGGTCAGGAGGCCGTCCACGACCTCTACGACTTTCATCAGCGGCACGGGATTGAAGAAATGAAAGCCGGCGATGCGCTCGGGGCGCTTGCACGCCGCGGCGATCGCGGTGATCGAAAAGGACGAAGTATTGGACGCCATCAGGCAATCCCCGGAAACGATTTCTTCCAGTGCGCGGAACAGCTCGCGCTTGGCCTCGAGGTTTTCCACGACCGCCTCGATGAGGATGGGGCAGGAGGCGAGGGCAGCGAGCGAATCGGCGATGACGAGGTTCGCCTGCGCCCGCGCTAGCGCATCCCGCTCGAGCCGGCCTTTTTCGGCGAGCCTGGCGAGCTGCCCGGACACGGACTCCTTCGCCTCGCGCGCGGCGCCCGGACGGCTGTCGTGGAGCAGCACGCGGATGCCCGCCTGCGCGGCGATCTGGGCGATGCCGCGTCCCATGACGCCGGTGCCGATCACCGCCAGGCTGAGATCGGGTCGGGAAACGGCTAGGGGCATGATGCAGGGCGGAAAAGCTGCGATTCTACGTGTTTCACCCGCGCCCCGGCGGCGCGTTGACGTTCCAGCGCGTTTTGGGCAAGCTTGCGCGATTCGGCTAATGGAGGAGCGCCGCATGCATTCACTCGCACGCATCGCTGTGCTCGGGCTGTTCCTGGCGCTGCCGGCGACGGCGCAGGAATTTCCTTCGCGGCCGATCAGCCTGATCTGCCCCTGGCCGCCCGGCGGATCGACCGATACCCATCTGCGGCGCTTCGCCGAGATCGCCACCCGCACGCTCGGCCAGACGATCGTGATCGAGAACAAGCCCGGCGGCGGAGGCATGATCGCGCCCGGCAGCATGGCGCGGAGCGCGCGGCCCGACGGTTACACGCTCTCGCAGCTTCCCATCTCCGCGTTCCGTCTGCCGCACATCCAGAAAGTCTCGTGGGACCCCCTGGGAGACTTCACCTACATCATCGGCCTTACCGGCTACACGTTCGGCGTGGTGGTGAAGAGCGACTCGCCGTTCAAGACCTTCAGCGACCTGCTCGCTTACGCCAGGGCGAACCCGGGCAAGCTGTCCTATGGGTCCACTGGCACCGGCACCTCGCCGCACCTGCTCATGGAGGAAGTGTCGATGAAGACCGGCGTCCAGTTCCTCCACGTGCCCTTCAAGGGCAACGCGGATTCGACGCAGGCGCTCCTCGGCGACCACATCATGGCGCAGTCGGATTCCAGCGGCTGGGGGCGTTTCGTCGACGCAGGGCAGTTCAGGCTGCTCGTCACCTTCGGCAGCTCGCGCACCAAGCACTGGTCGAGCGTACCCACTGCGAACGATTTGGGACTCGACATGGTTTACAGTTCTCCTTACGGCATTGTGGGCCCGCGCGGCATGGAGCCGCGCATCGTGAAGATCCTGCACGACGGCTTCAAGAAGGCGCTCGACGACCCCGAGCACCAGAAGGTGCTCGACCAGCTCGACCAGGAGCTGTGGTACCGATCGAGCGAGGACTACGCGAAGTACGCTCGCGAGACGCTGCAAAGGGAGCGGGTGCTGATCGAGCGGCTGGGGCTGCTGGCAAAATAGCGGAAGGAGGAGGCTGCCATGTTCAACAAGATCCTGCTGGCGTACAACGGCTCCCGCGAAGGCAAGTCGGCCTTGCTCGCCTGCGCCGAGATCGCCAAGTTCGCAAAATCGGAAACCCACCTTCTCGCGGTGGCCGGGATGCCCTCGAGCATGTTCCTGACCGAGGGCTTCCTGCCCGAGGAGCTGCTCGAAGAGGAGAAGAAGCGCGCCCAGGAAGTGCTGAACGAAGGCATCGCCCAGCTCAAGAAAATGGGCTTCACCGTCGCCGGGCACCTGGCGGTCGGAGAGCCGGTGGAAGAGATCAGCCGCCTCGCGGCGGAGCTGAAGTGCGACCTCATCGTGGTCGGGCACCAACAGAAGGCCTCGTTCGCCTCGCGCTGGTGGCGGGGGTCGGTGGGGAAGACGCTGCTCGATCATGCGCCTTGCAGTATTTTTGTGGCGCAGACGAGGGATTGAGAATCGGTTTCAAGAATGTCATTCTGAGGGCGCGGCCCGAAGAATCTGCTTTCCGCCAAGCCCGCTCAACCTTTTTCACCTTCGGTCGTTATCCCACTGAGTAACTCAGTTGGGGCGGCGACCATCAACAAGAAGAACAAAACAGCTCTGATCGCGATCGAGGCGATTGCCAGCCGCATCGTCGTCTTGCGCGGCCAGCGCGTCATGCTGGATGCGGACCTCGCCGCGCTCTACGGCGTCACGACCAAGCGGCTCAATGAACAGGTGAGGCGGAACCTCGAACGGTTCCCGTCCGATTTCATGTTCCAGTTGATAAATCAGGAGGTTGCCATCTTGAAGTCGCAATTTGCGACATCAAGTTGGGGCGGCAAGCGCAAGCGCCCGCTCGCCTTCACCGAGCACGGCGCGCTCATGGCCGCCATGGTGCTCAACTCCCCGCGCGCCACCGAGGTGTCGGTCTACGTCGTGCGCGCCTTTGTCGAGCTGCGCGACACGCTCGTCGCGCATAAAGAACTCGCCAAGCGCCTCGATGAGCTGGAATCAAGAGTCGAGAGGAAACTCACCACCCACGACCAGGCCATCGCAGGCATCCTCGATACCATCCGTCAACTCATGGCTCCGCCTGAGCCGACCAAGAAGCGACGCATCGGGTTCGTGCAGAACGACTGAGGTGGCGCGGATCGGTCGGCACGACGCTGCTCGATCATGCGCCGTGCAGTATTTTTGTGGCGCAGACGAGCGATTGAGATTGATATTTCGAATAGGGGCAGATTTAGTGCTGGAACGCGGAATCTATTATCGCCATTAGCACATCTGGTTCCTACTCAACTTTCTCGTATATTTCTTTGTCGAAGCCGAAATTGCCATCATCGACCGACCCATTTCTCTTGACGCGGATCGGCGCCTTAAATTTCTTGCCCATCAGCTCGACAACGTAGTCGCCCTTGAACCAAAGGGAAAGGGAATGCCCTTCCACTCTAAAACCCCAACCACCCGAATCGTCGAGCCCTTGCTCAATTCCTCCGTTGTCACAACTTCACGCCCACCAAAGCCCGGTTTCGGGAAGAGCCGAATATAGTCAACTTGTTTCTTGTAGTTCCGATCGAGCGTAACGCCAATGGCCATCAGCTCCTGCCTTGTCTTGAATGTCTTACCAATGACACTTGCGTATTCAGGTCTTGAACTCATATCCTCCATCGGGATTGGAGCGCAAGACATTGGAACGCAAGACATGAGGCCAACGGCACAGATGGTAAATGTCGGGATTCTGAGGAGGTTACTCCTAAAGAAACGAAGAGAGGCAAGGACCGAAAGCGACGTTGGTTTGCTGTGCATCATGGAAACGCGATCTTCATGCGCGCCTTTGCTTACCCCGCTTTGATCGTATTCACTAGCACCCCGACCTTGCTTACTTCGATCTCCACCATGTCACCCGGCTTCATCCACACCGGAGGATTGCGGCGCGCGCCGACTCCGCCGGGCGTGCCGGTGACGATGACATCGCCCGGCTCGAGAGTGGTGAATGCGGAGATGTAGTTGATGAGCCGCGGGATGCGGTGAATCATCTGCTCGGTGGTGGCGTGCTGCATGACCTGGCCGTTCAAGCGCGTCTCGAGCGTGAGTTCCTCGCCGTCCGCGATCTCGCTGCGCGTCACCATCCACGGGCCGAATCCGCCGGTGCGGCTGAAGTTCTTGCCCGCGGTCCACTGCAGGGTGTGGCGCTGCCAGTCGCGCACCGAGCCGTCGTTGTAGCAGGCGTAACCGGCGACGTGCTTCCACGAATTTTCTTGTGAAATGCGCCGTCCTGGCTTGCCGATGATCACGGCGATCTCGCCTTCGTAGTCGAGGTTGGTCGATTCGGGCGGCATGAGGATGGCCTGCCTATGCCCGACCTGCGACTCGGCGACGCGGATGAATAGCGCGGGGTTCTCGGTCTTGTCGCGGCCGGTCTCCATGCGGTGCTCTTCGTAGTTCAGGCCCACGCAGACTATCTTTCCCGGGTTTGGGATCACCGGAAGGAAAGTCACCTTGGAGAGCTTGAGATCGGGCTTCTTCGCGGCTCTCGCGATTTTTTCGGCTTGGGCGAGCGCGCCGCCCGCGAGCAGGGCGCGCAGGTCCGGAAATTTCCTGCCGATGCGGCGCGTGAGATCGACGATTCCGTCGCTCATCACGATCCCGTAGCCGGCGCCCTTGGGAGTGCGGTAGCTCGCGAGCTTCATTGTTTTCCTCCCCTTGAGTGAAGCGAGCTAGTTTACCGCAAGCTCAGAAGCGCATGGTCGCACCGGCCACGAACGCCCAATCCACGCTCAGCTGGGCGCCGTTGTAGAAGCGGTAGATCGGCACCTGCACGAAGCTGTAGAGCTGAAGATCGTGCGTCAAGGAGTAGATGAGGCCGGGGCTGAGAAAGACGGACTTCGATCCGCTCAGGTCCGGCTCCGCGTTTGCGCCCGAGTCCTTTCCCTTGATCAGGCTGTTGACCTGCAGCAGGGCCTGCAAATCGTGGCCGAGGGGACAGCGGTAACCGACGTTGAGCTGGAACTGATTGCCGGGTTTGTATTCCTCCTTGGTGCTTACCGCCTGCTGGTAGAGCCCCTGGACGAACCAGCTCGAGTCCTGGTGAATGCCCGGCACGGAGTAATAGCCGCCCACAACAAGGTCGGTGCTTCCGGTCCCGGGCTGCAGCGCGCGCTCGGCGACTACGCCGTCGGCGTTGCTCACACGGTAGCCCCCGGTCGGCAGCTTCAAGCCGAAGATCAGACCCTGATTGACGAAGCGGTACATCCCGAGCACGCGCGTATCGCCGATCTTGGTGAAGTCCCATTTCTCAGTTTCTCCGGTCGCATTGACGATGTGCGAATGCGAGCGGCTGACCGCCGGTGCGGACACCGAAGCGGTCCAGTTCCTGGAGAAGGCGTAGTCCAAGGTGGTGAGCAGGTTGCGGTTGATGGTGCGAAGCTCCGTGGTTTCTTCGGCGGCGACGTCGTCCGTGGAAACCCGCTTGGTGCCGGACTGGAGATGCTTCTGGTCGACGAACTCGAAGCGCTCGTCGAGCCGGAAGGCGCCGGGTTCGCTCGCGACGCCCTGCGTCGACCAGTTGGTGTTGAGCACGCAGAAAGCCGAGCCGCAGGAACTTTGAGCCGCGCCGGCGGCAGCGAGGAGCGCGACGCCTCCCGAGCACGCGATTGCAAATCGCTTATTCATTCCTTTTCCTCCTGAAATTTTGAGTGGCGTGCCGGTCCGTTCGGAGCCTGGGCACGCGCAACAAACGCACGGCTTCAGCCGTACGCTAGAGACTCGTTGGAATCAGGAGAAAAAAGGCGGGGCGCGCGGAGGCGCGCAAGGGTCGAGCGCGGCCGGAAGCTGCGGCTCGGAGAAAAGCTCCCGGACCGGCCCGGAGGCGGGCATCGGGCAGAGGAGGGCGGGCGCGGCGCCCGAAATCGCCGGGCCGCGCTCGGCATTGAAGGGGCACAGGGTGCAATGCGAAGGCTGGGCGCCTTTTCCGGGCAGGTTTTCGCCCGCGTGCTTCTGCCCGGTCGCGCTGCAGACCTCGGAGGGCAGCGCGGGGGCGCTGGTCCTCGCGTTCGCGAGCACCGGCCAGAACGCGTTCAGCGCGATGCCAGCGAGCGCGAGCCAGGCGGCGATGCGGGAGCGATGCGCGTTCACGGCTGCTTTTTTAGCACAGATGCGCGCGCTTTTCCAGCCGTGAACCTCCGGCGGTTCTGGTATTCTCCTCTCCGACATGAAGGGAAGACTGGAAGACCGGCGCCTGCTCACCGGGCAGGGGCGATTCATCTCCGACTGGAATTTTCCGAATCAGGCCTACGCGGCGTTCCTGCGCTCGGACCGCGCGCACGCCGAGATCGTTTCGGTCGACCCCTCCGCCGCGCTCGCAGCCCCGGGTGTGCTCGCCGTGCTCACCGGCCGTGACGTGGCCGAAGCCGGCTACAAGTCGATCCCGACCAACTTGGGCGTCAAGGACCGCTTCGGCGAGCCGCTGAAAAAACCGCCGCGCCCGGTTCTCGCTCAAGGGAAAGTCCGCCACGTCGGCGAGTGCGTCGCCTGCGTGGTCGCCGAGTCGCGCGAGCTCGCGCAGGACGCGGCCGAACTGATCGCGGTCGAATACCGCGAGCTGCCCGCGGTGACCTCCGCGGGAAAAGCGCTCGAACCCGGGGCGGCGCAGCTCCACGCCGAGCTTCCCGGCAACCTTTCATTCGACTGGGTCGCGGGCGACGAGGCCGCGACCGAGGCCGCGTTCCGCGCAGCCGATCGCGTCGTGAAGCTCGCTCTGGAGAACCCGCGCATGGTCGGCAACCCGATGGAGCCGCGCGCCTGCGCCGGGACCTACGACGCGGCGACGCAGAAGTACGCGCTCTACGCCTGCACCCAGGGGACCGCGGGGATGCGCGGGCAGCTCGTCTACACCATGGGCGTTCCCGACGACAGGATCGACGTCATCGCCGAGGACGTCGGCGGCGGATTCGGCGTGCGCTTCAACGTGTATCCGGAATACTGCGCGGTGCTGCTCGCGGCGAAGAAGACTGCCCGCCCGGTGAAATGGACCGGCAGCCGCTCGGAGGTTTTCCTGTCGGACGAGCAGGGGCGTGACGTCGCGAGCACGAGCGAGCTCGCGCTCGACGCCTCGGGGAAATTTCTCGCGCTGCGCTTCTCGTACATTGCCGACCTCGGCGCCTACCTCGCCCCGACCGGCCCTTTCATCAACACGCAGGGCGTGGTCGCGTGCCTGACCGGCGTGTACGAGGTGCCGGCCGCGTGCGCGCGCGTCAAGCTCGCCGTGACCAACAAGGCGCCCGCCGCCGCCTACCGCGGCGCGGGCCGACCGGTGATGTCGTACATGCTCGAGCGACTGGTCGACGAGGCCGCGGTGGAGCTCGGCATCGATCCCGCCGAGCTGCGGCGCAGGAATTTGGTGACCCAGGCCAAGTTTCCCTACAAGGCGGCGAACGGCAACATCTACGACTGCGGCGATTTCGAGGGCGTGCTCGGCGACGCGGTGAAAGCGTCGGACTGGGCCGGATTCCCCGCTCGGCGCTCGCAGGCTGCCGCGCGCGGAAAATTGCGCGGGCGCGGCATGGCCGCCTACATCGAAGCGAGCGGCGGGGGTTTTGCGCCCTCCGACCAGGTCGAGCTGCGTTTCGACGCCGGCGGCGGCGTCACGATGTACGCGGTCTCGCACTCGCACGGGCAGGGCCACGAGACGAGCTACGCGCAGATCGTCTCCGCCGTTCTCGGCGTGCCGGTGGAAAAGTTCCGCTTGAGGAACGGCGACCCGGCGGTGCGCCTGGTCGGCAACGCGACCGGCGGCTCGCGCTCGCTCCTCGGCGTGGGGAGCGTAATGCAGCTCGCCGCCAAACAGGTCGTGGAGAAGGGCCTTGCGGTCGCGTCGAAAGATCTGGAGGCGGCCGCGGCCGACATCGAGTTCTCGGACGGCGCCTATCGCATCAAGGGCACCGACCGCTCCGTTACGCTTCTCGCGCTCGCAAGAAAATACGCGCGCACCCCGGACGCGCTCGACGTGAAGACCGAGGGCAAGTTCGGCGTGACCTTCCCGAACGGCTGCCACGTCGCCGAAGTCGAGATCGAGCCCGATACCGGGATCGCCGAAATCGTGCGCTTCACCGCGGTTGACGACGCCGGCAACATCATCAATCATCAGATCGTGGAAGGCCAGATGCAGGGCGGGATCACTCAAGGGGCGGGGCAGGTGTTCGGCGAGCACGCGGTCTACGATCCGGACACCGGCCAGCTCCTCACCGGGAGCTTCATGGACTACCCGATGCCGCGCGCGGGCCTCGTTGCGGGGCTCGCGATCCGCGAGCATCCGGTGCCGACCGCCGCGAACCCGCTCGGCGCGAAAGGCGTCGGCGAAGCCGGCGTGAGCGGCTCGCTCCCCGCGCTGATGAACGCCGTATTGGATGCGCTGCGCCGGGCGGGCGTCACCCGCTTCGACATGCCGGCGACTCCGGACCGCCTGTGGCGCGCGATCCGGGGCGTAAAGTGAGCCTACTGTCATCCTGAGCGAAGCGAAGGATCTGCTTTTGAACAGCCGAAAAGCAGATTCTTCGGGCTACGCCCTCAGAATGACAACCCAAACAGGGGGATCACCATGAACCACGGAAATATCTCCCCGGAAATCGCCAAGGGTCTCAAGGTCCTGCAGTCGAGAATCGCGAAAGCCAAGATCCCGTCCTCGAAGCTCGACGAGACGCTCAACATCGCCACCTGGAACATCCGGGAGTTCGGCAAGAAGGAGCGCAGCAAGGCGGCGATCCACTACATCGCCGAGATCCTGGGTCAATTCGATCTCATCAGCATTGCGGAATTGCGCGACAACCTGACCGATCTGGGCCGCGTCCTGGAGGTGCTCGGGCCGACCTGGCGGGTCATCTATTCCGACGCGCTGAGGGATTCGGGCGGAAACAACGAACGAGTCGGATTCATCTACGACAAGAGGGCGGTCGCATTCAGCGGATTCGCCGCCACTGCCAACCCGCCGCGCGAGAAAGTCGGAAACCTGTATCTGCCCAAATTCAACTGGTGGCGCGAGCCCTTCATGGCGTCCTTCAGCGCCGGCAGTTTCGATTTCGTGCTTCTGGCGGCGCACGCGCAGTGGGGGACACCCGCCGGGCGCATGGTGGAGCTCGAGTCTCTCGCCGAATGGATCGATCTGAAGCGGAACGAGAAGACCTCCGAGGACAAGGATCTCATCATCGTCGGGGACTTCAATATCGAGACGCCCGAGCAGCTCGCGGCCTTGACCGGGAAAGGGCTTCAGATGCCCACCGCCCTCAAGGGCAAGTCCTTCGGCACGAACCTGGCCCAGGACAAGCGCTACGATCAGATTCTGCATTACCCCGGCTATCCGGAGAATTTCTCGAACCAGGCGGGCGTGGTCGATTTCTACGCCGGGAGCTCGAAAGAGCTGTTCCCGGACCTGGACAAGCCCGCGTTCACCTTCCAGATGTCCGATCACCTTCCGCTGTGGATGCAGATCAACACCGATATAGAGGGGGAGAGGCTCGACGAGATCATCCGGGCGGGAAAGTGATCCGGCCGAAAACCGATTCCCTTAACCCCGTTCGGGCGCTGCCGGCGTTAACTATAGGATGCCGGACCTCGCTTCGGTCCTGTCGGTCCCGCCTCACGCGCTCCCCGCGCAGCACCGGAGGCACGCCGAGGCGCTACACTTGCGCCGCATGAGGAGCGAGGCGAGCGACGAGGAGCTGATGCTGCGCTACGGCAAGGGCGATGCCCGCGCCTTCGAGCTGCTCTACCGCCGCCATCGTCTCCCCTTGTACCGGTTCCTGCTGCGACAGGTCGGCAGTGCGGAGTCCGCCGAAGACTTGTTCCAGGACCTCTGGATGCGCGTCGTCAATTCCCGCGGGCGCTATGAGCCCCGCGCGAAATTCACCTCCTGGGTCTACGCCATCGCCCACAATCGCCTGATGGATTTCTACCGCGTGAACGGCCGGGCGTCGTTCCTGAGCCACGAGGAAAGCGAATCCGTCCTCGAGGACCTTCCCGCCGGGGAAATCGCTGCGGACCTGCGCCTGGACCGAAAGCGCGCGGTGGAGCGCCTGCTCGCCGCGCTCGCCGGGCTTCCCGATGCGCAGCGCGAGGCCTTTCTCCTGCAGCAGGAAGGCGAAATGTCGATCGAGGAAATCGCCGCGGCGACCGGCGTCGGCGCCGAGACCGCGAAGAGCCGCCTGCGCTATGCTGTCGCGAAGCTGCGTGCAAGCCTGGGGAAGGAATCATGATCGAGCGGCGCGACGAGGAGCTTTCCCACATCTATCGTGACGCGGAGGCGCCGCGTCCTCCGCAGCGAGTCGACGACAATATCCTGGCGGCTTCGCAACGCGTCGCCGGCCTGGTGCGGCGGCCCGCGGGGCTCGGATTCGCGCGGCGCTGGGGTGCGCAGGTCGCGCTCGCCGCGACGGTGCTGGTGACCTCCACGCTGGCGCTCATGGTGTACGAGCGGCAGTCCGGTCTCGATGCGATCGCGCCCCAGGTGCCGCGCCCCGGTCGAACGGCAAAAGTTTCTCCGGTGGAGCCGCGCGCCGACCAGCCGAGGACGCCATCACCCGTGGTGTTGCAGCCCATCGCGCCCGCCCGGCCTATCTCGCAAGCCCTCCAGAGCGAGCGTGCCGAACGTCCGGGCGAGAGCGCGCCTTCGACCTCAAGCTCCGGCGCGAGGCAGCCCGCGTTCGCGCCTGAAGTTCCGCGCACGGGGGAGGTACTGAGCAAGCGCGAGGAGGCGAAGCCTGCGCCCGCCCCGGATGCCCAGCGCGCCTTCGACGTTCAACCGCCGATCCGGCCGGCGCAGGCGCCCGCTGCTGCCCCCGCCCCGGGCGCGAACACTCTTCGGGAATCCGCATCGACGCTCCAGGGGGTCGGCTCCCTGACTAGCCGTGTGGCCGTCTCCGAGGCCCAGGAGCGCACGCCGGAAAAATGGCTCGCGGACATTCGCAAGCTCAAGGCCGAGGGCAAGGCGACCGAAGCCGAGCGCGTTCTGGCCGAGTTCAAGAAGCGCTATCCCGACTACATCCTGCCGGAGGACCTGCGCTAGACGGCTGGAGTCGGAATCGTCTGGAGCGTTCAAGCTTTCGTCAGGGTTTTCTCCGTACACTGCCGCAGCGCCGCGCGGCGCGCCGCTTCCCGACAGCAGCCATGATCGCAAAAGAGGAAAAACTCGGAGCCGTTTCCGGCGCGGCGGGAAGGCGGGCGGTGCGATTGCCTCTGCTGAAACAGCTGGGGCCGGGATTGATCGCCGGCGCCGCGGACGACGATCCGAGCGGAATTGCCACCTATTCCCAGGCGGGCGCGCAGTTCGGGTACGGCATGCTGTGGTCGGTGCTGTTCACTCTGCCGCTCATGATCGGCATCCAGATCGTGAGCGCGCGCATCGGCCGCGTCACCGGGCAGGGCCTCGCCGCCAACATCCGGCAGCATTATCCGAAATCCTTGCTTTACGCGGTCATCGCGCTCCTGCTCGTCGCCAACACGATCAACATCGCGGCCGACCTCGGCGCGATGGCCGCGGCCCTGCAACTGCTCGTCGGAGGTTCGACTCGCCTGTACATCGTCGCGTTCGCGCTGGTGTCGCTCGGGCTGCAGGTCTTCATTCCCTTTCCCCGGTACGCGCCGTTCCTGAAGTGGCTGACGCTCGCGCTCTTCGCCTACGTCGCGACGGTGTTCGTGGTGCGCGTGCCGTGGCTCGAGGCCGGCTTGCACACGCTCGTCCCGGATCTGAGCTCGCGCGCGGACTATCTGCTCACCCTCGTGGCCGTGTTCGGCACCACGATCAGCCCGTACCTGTTCTTCTGGCAGGCTTCGCAGGAAGTGGAAGAGCAGCGCGCCGCCGACGGCGAAGAGCCGCTGCGCGAGGCGCCCGGGCAGGCGAAGGCCCACCTTCACCGCATCAAGATCGATACGTACATAGGAATGACGTTCTCGAACCTGGTGGCGTTCTTCATCATGCTGACCACCGCCGTGACCCTGCACGCGCACGGCATCACCGACATCCAGACCTCGGCGCAGGCGGCCGAGGCGCTCCGCCCCATCGGCGGCGAGTTCGCGTTTCTGCTGTTCGCGGCGGGCATCGTGGGGACGGGCATGCTCGCCGTGCCGGTGCTCGCCGGGTCGGCCGCGTACGCGGTCGCCGAATCCTTCCGCTGGCCGATCGGCCTGGGCCTGAGGCTGATGGAAGCGCGCGGCTTCTACGGCATCCTCATCGCCGCGACGACGATCGGCGTCGCGCTCAACTTCACCGAGATCGATCCGGTCAGGGCGCTCATCTGGAGCGCGGTGATCAACGGCGTGATCTCGGTGCCCATCATGGCGGTGATGATGCTGATGGCGGCGCGCCCGGGGATCATGGGGCGCTTCACCGTCAGGCGGCGCTTGAAGAATCTCGGCTGGCTCGCCACCGGCGTGATGGCGCTGGCGGTGGTCGCGATGCTGCTGGCGCTGATGACCGCGCGGCCGGCTCACGCGCGGGAACCCGCTGATTATCCCAACAAGCCCATCCACATCCTCGTCGGCTTCACCCCGGGCGGCGGGCCGGACATTACCGCGCGCTATATCGCGCAAAAGCTCGGCGAAACCTGGAAGCAGCAGGTGATCGTCGACAACCGCCCGGGCGCGGGCGGCACGCTCGCCGCCGGCATGGTCGCGCGCGCCGCGCCCGACGGCGCGACGTTGCTCTCGGTTTCCTCCGCGCACGCCATCGCGCCCGTTCTCTATTCGAATCTGACCTACGACACGATCCGCGATCTTTCCGGCATCACGCTCTCCGCGGCCTCCAAATACGTGCTCGTCGTCTCGCCCGCGCTCGGCATCAAGTCGGTGAAGGAGCTGATCGCGCGGGCGCGCGCGAAGCCTGGGAGCCTCAACTTCTCCTCCGCGGGCGTGGGCAGCGGCACGCACTTCGCCGGAGAGATGTTCAAGGCGATGGCGGCGATCGACGTCGCGCACGTTCCCTTCAAAGGCGTCCCGGAAGCGCTCACCGAGACCCTGACCGGGCGCGTGCAGTTCTTCATGGCGCCCATCGCGAACGCGGTGGCCCAGGTAAAGGAGGGCAAGCTCGCGGGTTTGGGCGTCTCGTCGGCGCAGCGCGACCCGCTCCTGCCCGAAGTGCCGACCGTCGCGGAGGCGGGCGTCCCCGGCTACGAGTCGATACTCTGGTTCGGGCTGCTCACCTCATCATCTGTACCGCGCCCCATCGTCGCGAAACTCAACCGCGAAATCGTGCGCATCCTCTCCGATCCCGACGCCAAACAGCGCTGGACCCCGATCGGCCTGCAGCCGCAGCCGACTACGCCGGAAGGATTCGACAAGCTGATCCGCGACGACGTGGCGACGTTTACGAAGATCGCGAGAGGGGCGAATATAAGAGCCGAGTAGCGTTTTAACCCCGTCAGCACCACCGGCGCGTTTACCGACATTGAAACGGCGTGACGCCGGATGAAAAGGGGTTAAACAATGATGCTTCATCGACGGACGAGTATTGGAACCGCGCTGGTCGCAATGTCGATTGGCTGCGGCACGGCAACTGCGCAGGACGCCTCTCGCATCACCGCCGTGACGCTCTACCCGGGCAGCGCGACGGTCGAGCGCACCGCGCGGGTCGTGCCGGGCATGATGCGCCTGGAAATCTCCGGGCTGCCGGCGAATTTCGATCCGCAGACGGTGCGCGTGGAAGCGGGTCCGGGTGTCTATATAGGCGAAGTCTCCACGAAGGACCAGAGCCGCACGGCCGCGTCGAACGCGCGCGAGTCCGCGATCGAGGAGAAAATCCAGGCGCTCAAGGACCGGCAGGCCGTGCTCGAGGTCGATGCCAGGTCAGCGCAGATGGCGGCCGATTACATTTCACGCCTGGGGGCGCCCTCCTCGGGAACGGAGAAGGCCGCGCCCGCGCTCAACGGGAAATCGGTCGCCGAGGTGATCGAGGCGGTCCGCCGCGGCGGCAGCGACGCCTTCGGCAGGATCCAGAAGGTGCAGGTGCAAAAGCGCGAGCTGGACAAGGAGATCCGCGCGCTCGAGCGCGATCTCGCGCGGCTGAAGAGCGGCGCGAAGGACGTGCGCACGATCGCCGTCGGCGTTTCCGCCGAGCGGCCGGGCGAGGTGAGAGTGTCCTACCAGGTGAACGGCGCCGGATGGCGGCCGGCGTACCGCGCGGGGCTGGATTCGGCGTGAGGACTGGACGAACGTCAGGCTGAAACTTTCCACCGGCCAGCCGCGGCTCTCGCCGCAGGGGACCGAGCCGCGTCCGTGGAAGTTGTCCTTGTACAGCCCGAGCGTCGGCGTCGTGTCTGAGCTCTCGTTCAATCGCGCAGCCGCGGCGCCCGCCGCGCTGCGAAGCGCAAAAGTCGACGAGTTGCGCCAGGAAGCCCCGCTCGAGATTCAAACCACGTTCGCCACCGAGTTCGAAGTGCCCGGCGCGGTGAGCCTGCCCTCCGACGGCCGCAAGCTGACCGTGTCGCTCGCGAAGCTTTCGCTCCCGGCGAAAATGCGCCTGCGCGTCGTGCCGCGGCTGGACGCTCAAGCGGTCGTCACCGCCGAGGCCGAGCGCCCCGAAGGCGTGTGGCTCGCCGGAGACATCCAGCTCTACCGCGACGGCAACTACGTCGGCGCGACGAGCTGGAATCCGCAGGCCTCTGCGGCGCTGGTGCTCCCGTTCGGCCGCGACAGCCTGGTGCGCGTGAAGGTCGATCGCGCGAAGGACAGGAACGGCTCGGGCGGAATCATCGGCCAGCGCAACGAGCGCGAGGTGAGCGATCTCTACACGCTCACGAGCCATCACAAGACGCCGGTCGAGCTGCTGGTGCTCGAATCCTCGCCGGTCTCGACCAACGACCAGATCAAGGTCGAGGCGAGGTTCGATCCCAAGCCGACGGCGGAGAACTGGGAAGAGCGCCAAGGCGTGGTCGCCTGGACGCGGTCGATCGCGCCGAACGAGACGCTGAAATTCAGCGTGAGCTACGCGATCGGCTACCCGAAGGATGGAGCAGTGGCGGGGTTGCCCTAGCGCTACGCGCTACCGCTTCTCCGGCGGAAGATTCTTGATCGGGGCTGAGAATTTCGCGTGAGCCGCGGGATCGACGGGCCTGTGCTTGATCTTGGTGCTCGCCGGGTCTTTGCCGAGGAAGTTGTCGCCTTTCCAGTTTTTCGACGGCCTGATGGGCCTGGGAACGAACCCGCCGCCGCAGTTTGGGCAGACGTTACCCAGGACACGGTCGACGCAGGTTACGCAGAACGTGCATTCATAAGTGCAAATGCGCGCTTCGCGCGAGTCCGGCGGGAGGGCCTTGTTGCAGTGCTCGCAGGTCGGGCGCAGTTCCAGCATGAGCTCGATTGTAAGGCCCGCGCAAGTCGAGCGAAAGGTCCGCGAAAGATTGCCCGCCTATCGTATCGTGTGATGTCCGGCTTGATTGCCGGGACATGGAGACCAAGGTGACGAAGGGCGCAAAGCTGGCGATATTGTCGATCGCGATCTTGGCCAGCGCCATGTCGAGTGGAGCGATACAGGCGCGTGGCGGCGGCGGTGGGCATGGCGGCGGTCACGGCGGCGGTCACGGCCATGTCGGCGGCGGACCTGGCGCAGGTCACGGTGCCGGCCCTGCTGCCGGCCCTGGCGCCGGACAAAGTGGTTCATCTCCAAGAACTCTCCATGGAGGCGGATCATCAGGGCACTCGCAACGGCAAGCCTGCCCGCCAAACTCTGATGCCGAAGATTGTGCAAAAAGCCGCGAACCGGCACGGCCCTGATTCTCCCTATACACACGCGGCTCGCGGCTGCCCGCAGCTCAAGGAGCCGGCTGCGTTTGCCGCTCCCGGTCTTTCTTGAATTCCTCGTAACTCTTGTGGTTGGGGCCGCAGTTCGGTACATGGTAGCGATCCATGCATCCCTTCTGATACAGCATTTCGTATGCGCTCGCTTTGGCCGCCTCGGGGTTGGCGCATCCGGACAAAGACAGCAAAACGGCAAGCGATGCTCCGAGCAAAGCGCTCGGCTTCGTGTTCAATGAACGCACACGCGAACTAGTTCAGCTCGTCCAGGCGGATCCTCACCCAGCCCGGTTCCGGATGGACGTATCCTGGAAGCTGGACGCCCACGTAGGTTTTGAGGGCCTTCCGCCCGTCCAGCCAGGTCACGCGGTCGTAGCTCATCAAGTTCTTGTAGCTGTAGATGCCGCGGTGAAGCGTGACGTTCAGGCTCTGCTCGGCCTCCTTCGAGAAAATGCTTCCCTTGATCGACACGGTCGTTGCGATCGGCGTGTCGGGGGGAAAGAAAAGAACGTAATCGCGACCGGCCGGTATGGGGTCGCCGAACTTCACCACCGGAAGATTGCCCAGCGCCTCCGGCGACGGCGTCTGCCACGAGGCGCAGCCGGCGATGAGAAGCGATGCGGCGAGTGCGAGGATTCTGAAGGTCTTGGTCATGGTCTCTCCTGAGGGACGGAAAAAAGGCTGGGTCCTGCTCCGCGTCACGGGTTCCAGGCGAGTTTTCCCCTGGGCAGGGCGGTCGCGGATCTCGCGTGAATCCTTGCATCGAAGCCGAGCATCCGCTGCAGATTCGCTATGTACTGCCGCAAGGCGGCCTCGCCGTTCTTGGTGAGCGAGTAGACAGTCTGCACGCGCACGCCGCGATCGTCCTTTCGCGTGGTGACGTATTTCGCCGCGAGCAGTTTTTTCAGGTGCGATTCGAGATTGCCGTCGGAAACCTGCAGCACCTGCTTCAATTCCGTGAATGTCGCTTCACGGCGGCCGACCAGGTACGCCACGATCTGGGTCCGGATCGGCTGATGCAGAACTGCATCGAGGCCGTTTTTGGATGGAGAGGGCGATGTCGTCATCACGTTTCCCTAGCGGTCGATCGTCAAATTGAACTTCATGGAGGCAGCGGGCCCGGTGGAAGGGGTCAGAGAGCCGTCCATCTGCACCGCGTAGATCTGCATGCTGTAGCGCCGCTGTTTCCACTCGCTTCCCGGCAATCGAAACCGGCCGTCCGGCTTGCCGTCGAAGACGACCACTTCGATGGGTCTCGCCAGAATGAGCGGCAGCGTCATGTCGCCGTTGTCCTGAACGACGCCGCCGCCGATGCGGATACTCAGTGGAATCCGGGTGCCCGCCGGAAGCGTCACGGTCGCCGTACCCCCGGTCTGTTGCAGGAAGGAAGCCAGGGACAGGGCGGGCGCGGCCGGCGCATCCTGGGACTGCCACAAATGATAGGCGACGGCCGGCGGGGCGAGGACGACGGCAAGCCACAGCGCCGATTGTGCGGCCCGGACCGAAATCGATTTCGCGCGTCCGCGATCGAGCATCGTGCTCAGCAAAGGCATTCCGAGCCCGAAGACCGACGCGGCAAGCCACTGCGTCGCCAGGAAGGGAACGGACAGGCCCAGAGCGGCGACGCCGAGCACGATCATCATGACGCCGGCCCATTCCAGGATCTGCTCGGAGAACAGTCCATGAACGTAGATCCCCAGGCCGAAAAGGACGAGCCATACGGCGAAAGTCATCTGGCCGCCGCCGAAGAAAGCGGTGCCGACGGTGAATGCGATCCCCATCCCGACCAGCAGCCACCAGACCTTGGTGATCTGCGCCTGAGCGAACGGAAGCGATTCGTCGCTCGCCCGGATGCGATGACGCGTGTACTGGTAGTCCGCTATGGCGGCGCCGGAGAACACCAACCCGAGAAAAAGCAGCAGCGCCGCCGCGCGCACCCAGTGCTCGGGAAACCGGGCGGGCGTGATGACGTGTTCGGTCCCGAGGCACAGGACGCCGCCCAACACGCCCCACAGGACCAGGCTGTGGCGCGGCATTCGGATGCTGCGGTGTCCCGCGGAGAGCATGCTGTGGATGGCCTCGAGCTGCGTCGTCACGGTGGACATATCCGGCTCCCGGTCATGAACTCTGTAGTTCAGAGTTTAACGCTCTGCAATTCAGAGTGTCAAGCCCGAACAGGGAGAAAAGGGTAGACTCATCGCGTCAACCGAACTAGGAGGACACGATGTTTCCGACAATCCGCTCCATATTCCTGCTGCTGCTCCTCCTCCCCTTCTCCGCCCGCGCAGGCGTGACCTGCGCGGACGTGCTCAAAGCTCTCGGTGGCCGCCTCGCGGACGTCAACTGCTTCATCAGCACGGACCTCACCAGCAACAATCCGCTGACGACGCCGGCCAACACCTCCCCCGCTTTCACTCCTATCACCGATCGCGACGTAATCGCCCCGGTCGCGGGCAAGCGCACCCCGATCACTAAAACGGTGCCCGGCCTGCAGCTCAACGCGCGCATCGCGTCGGACCCGATCGGCCAGGCGCGATTTCTGCTGCGGCTGCCGAACGACTGGAACGGCCGGCTGGTGGTAGCCGGCGCCTCCGGCACCCGCAGCGAGTTCAACGGGGATTTCGCCTGGAGCGATTACGTGGTGCAGCAGGGCTACGCCTACGCCTCGCAGAACAAGGGCGTGCTGAACTTGTCCATCGTCACGCTTGCACCGCCGCCGCCCGCGGACCCGCTCGCCTGCCGGCTCAACCCGGCTTCCACCGTGTGGGTGCACTTCTTCGACAACGATCCCGGCCAGCCATTCACCCGCTGGGCCGAATTCATGATCAAGGCGGCGGAGCTCGCGCGCGACGGCGTCAAGGCGGGCTACGGCCGCTCGCCGCGCTTCACCTATGCGGTCGGCACCTCGACCGGCGGCTACCAGGTGCGCCGCGCGGTCGAGCTGGCGCCTGATTTGTTCGACGGCGGCGTCGATTGGGAAGGCACCTTCGTCGACGAGCATGCGCCCAATATCCTGACCGACTTGCCTCCGGCCATCCTGAACTTTCCGGACTACGTCGCCTCCGGATTCGATCCCGCGAGCACCGCTGCGAAGAACATCGTGGCCGCCGGTTATCCGCCCGACATCGTCGCCGCGCCGCTGACGATGTGGAATCGATATTCGAACCAGTTCTGGGAAGTGACGCAATGCCAATGGCAGAAACGGCTCGATCCCGCCTACGACACCTACGGAAGCGGCACGGGAACCTACAATTACGTAAGCCGCCTTTCGTTCTCGGACGTCGGCGCGCAGTTCGCCGCCTTCGCCACGACGGGGAAGATCCGGCGTCCCCTCATCACCGTCGCCGGCACGATGGACGCATTGCTGCCGATCGACCACCACGCGCGCGCCTACGCGCGCAAGGTCGCGTCCGCGTCAAAACACAAGCGGACCAACGACGAGCGGGGCGACGACCGGCCTGCGTATCGTCTGTACGAGATCCAGAACGGCAACCATATCGAAACGTACCAGGACTTTTTCCCGCAGCTCGAGCTGATCATGCCGCACGCCCAGCGCGCCTTCGATCTCCTGGTGCGCCAAGTGGAGAACAACATGCCGCTTCCGCCCGACCAGTGTGTTCCGCGCGGGAAGGGCATCGCCGAGGCGCCGGCGCAGGCGGGGCATTGCGCGAGTCTGTTCGTGCCCTGAGGCGATTCAACGCTGCCCGCCCGGCAGCTTGGCGCGCAGGTCGCGCAGCTCCGCCTCGAGGTCGCGGACGCGCTCGAGCAGCGTGACCGCCAGGGCGACTCCGGGCGGATCCAGCTCGAAGTCCTTGCGCAGGCGGAACGCGCTGCGCGCAACGACCAGCCGGTCCGCGCCGAAGGTCCAGCGCCGCGCATCCGGGTCGGTCGGCGCGAGCGCGCCGCAGTCGACCAGCTCGCGCAGCTCGGTTTCGGACAGCCCCGACAGCTCGCACAGCTCTTCGAGCAGGAGCTCATGCTGCTCGTCCAGCCACATCGCCTGTTCGATTTTCACTTCGCAGCCTCCTGCTCGAAATGCCCGCGCGGGTTGAATGTCGAGGCCGCGGCAAGCTCCCTGAACAGCGCTCGCTCGCGCTCGTTCGTCACGGTCGGCACGACGATCTGGACGATCGCGAAGAGGTCGCCTTCTCCCGCATGCGGCTTGGGGAGGCCGCGCCCGGCGAGCCGCAGCTGCCGGCCTGCGTGCGTTCCCGGCGGCACCTTGAGGCGCACCGATCCGCCCAGCGTGGGCACCTGCACGCTCGTGCCGAGAACGGCTTCCCACGGCGCGAGCGGCAGATCGAGGTAGAGATCGTGGCCGCTCACGCGAAACAGCCGATGCGGATGCAAAGCGATACCGAGATACAGGTCGCCGTCGCGCCCGCCGTTCAGGCCCTTGCCTCCCTTGCCGGGCAGGCGCAGACGCTGGCCGTCGCTGGCCCCCTTGGGAATGCGCGCCTTGAAGGCGCGCCGCACGCGGTGCGGGAAACCGGTCTCGTCGTATTCGGGGACGGCGAGCTCGAGGTCCACCTCGGTGCCGCGGTAGGCGTCTTCGAGCGTGATGTGCGCCGTGACCTCGTAGTCCTGCCCGGGCATTCGAATCTTGCCGCCGCCCCGTCCGGCGCGATGCATCCCGCCCGACAGGCCGGAAAACAGATCCCCCAGATCGATATCGTCGAACGAGAACTGGCCGTCGCCGAACTGCCGTTCCCACCCAGGGGGCGGCCGGAACTCCTGCCCGGGTGTGTGGCTGCCCAGCTGATCGTAGGCGGCGCGCTTTTCAGGATCCTTCAGAGTTTCATAGGCTTCGCCGAGCTCTTTGAACTTTTCCTCGGCGCCCGGTTCCTTGGAAACGTCCGGGTGATACTTCCGGGCGAGTTTCCGGTACGCGTTCTTGATCTCATCGGCGCTGGCCTTGCGGTCGACGCCCATCACGCGGTAGTAGTCCTTGTATTTCATCCGGACCCTCGGCCGCTTCCGCCGGCCGGCTTTTCTCTAGCGCAGGCGTCCCTTGTTCGACTTGGGTTGCGGCGCGTGAAAAACGTAGCCCTTTTCCCGGGCATCGGCCAGGCACCCCTCGTAATTCTTGTAGGCCCGATGCGATTCCGAGACGACCGTCCGGTCTGCGGAAATCTGCTGCCACCTCCAGGCGTGAGCGGGGTCGCTGTAGAAGCGCCAAATGATGTTCATCTGCAGAGAGCCTCCCGGGTGCGATCGCGAGCGCTTACAACGCCTTCAGGTTCTCGGCCGAGGTCTTGCCGTTCTTGCCCGTGACCAGTTCGTACCCGACCTTCTGGCCTTCGTTCAGGGTGGACAGGCCGGCCTTCTCCACCGCCGAGACATGCACGAACACGTCCTTCGAACCATCGTCTGCCTGAATGAAACCAAAACCCTTGGATGCGTTGAACCACTTTACTTTTCCGGTTGGCACGAGTCTCTCCTGACGAAAGAAATAGATTGAATGCACGCCCGGGCCGTCGTTGGGCCCGGAGCGACGCAAGATAGTTTAGTCCAATTCGCCGTTGCTGCGCTCACCGGCGCGGGTGTCTGGCGCTATACTCGCCCGTTGCAGGAAAATCCCCGGCGCACTGCGCCGCAACACCCCACCCGCTCGAGGAGGATGTCATGAAACGCCTGCTTTTTGGCCTGGTATTGCTTGCATCACCCGCATTGGCGCAGGACGCGGTGCCGCAGATCGCGTTCGACGGGTCGGACCCGCTCAAGCTGCCGCAGGACCTGTACCTCGGCGAGGTCACCGGCGTCGCGGTGAATTCGAAGGGGCACGTGTTCGTCCTGTCGCGCGGCAACACCACGGGCCCGGCCTACGCCGCCGCCGCGGCGCAGCTGCTCGAATTCGATCACGAAGGAAAATTCGTTCGGGAGATCGGCAAGAACCTGTACGCCTGGTCGTTCGGCCATACCGTGCGCGTGGACAGGGGCGACAACATCTGGGTCGCGGACAAAGGATCGGACATGGTCGTGAAATTCAGTCCCGGCGGCCGCGTCCTGCTGGTGTTCGGGCGCAAGCAGGAAGCTTCCGACGAGGAAACCGGGCCGGTGAAGCATCCCAGGCCGCCGCTCCCGGCGGAGAACGGGCGCTTCAGACAAGTGACCGACGTCGCCTTCGATCCCGCCGGCAACGCCTTCATCAGCGACGGCTACATCAACTCGCGCGTCGCCAAGGTGGACAGGAACGGCAATTGGGTCAAGTCGTGGGGCGACCGCGGCACCAAACCCGGCGAATTCAATACGCCGCACTCGATCGCGGCGGACGCGAAGGGCAACATCTACGTCGCCGACCGCGGCAACCGGCGCATCCAGGTGTTCGACGGGGAAGGCGGCTTCCAGCGCGAGTTCACGATCGACGTGCCGTACGATTCGAAGGCGCGCCCGGCGATCGGCAACCTGCCCGACCTGGCGAAGATCGAGGCCTCGGGCAACCCGAAGACGATGATGCCCGGCTCGCCGTGGACGGTGTGCATCACGCCCGGACCGAAACAGGTGCTGTACGCCTCCGACGCGTTCCCGGGCCGCGTGTACAAGCTATCTCTGGACGGAAAGGTGCTCGGCGTGCTGGGCGAATCCGGCAAGCAGCTGAAGCAGTTCGGCTGGATCCACGAGATCGCCTGCCCGTCCGAGAACGTGCTCTACGTCGCCGAGCTGCTCAACTGGCGCGTGCAGAAGCTGGTGCTGCACCCGAAGAAATAGCGGTGGGACAGAAGCTTCCTCCATCGGCTGCCGCGGTACGTGCGGAGTCGATCTGACGAAACCTCATCCAGCATCTATCGACCGGAGCGATCGTTCTTATCGATAAATACAGGCTATCGCGGTGAGCAACGGGAGCGGGCGCTGTACGCGGTCGATGGCGCTTACCGGCTCGAGGGCACGCGGATAGAGCCCTACGTGATGGCCGTGCTGCCCGCCGGCGACACCGTCCGCGTGGAAGCGGAGACGCCCGCGCGGGTCATGCTCATCGGCGGAGAGCCGCTGGATGGGCCGCGCTTCATGTGGTGGAACTTCGTGTCCTCGAGGCGCGAGCGGATCACGGAAGCGGCCTCCGAATGGAGCGCGCACCAGACGCCGCGCATCGAAGGCG
>WNFY01000585.1_pt1 | contig 71949 bp, 68 predicted proteins | sample 5400091 | NCBI WGS metagenome assembly WNFY01 (sample SAMN13153364, study PRJNA577476) | soil metagenome | isolation source: 60 cm soil or saprolite under grassland replicate 1 | place: USA:California | collected 2016-06-15
CCCAGCCGGCGCACACCGGCCAATCGTTGCTGAATGCCTGGATTGAACGCGACCTCGTCCGCTTCAAAATTTTCGCGCAGATGCGCGACCATCCCATCTTGCTCTGCCCGGTTGCCGCGATCCCGGCATTCCGCCATGGAGAACGCAGTTGGCAAGTCGAAGGCCGCACCGTCGAATATCTGGACGCCTGGAGCTACACCGAGTGGTTCAACCTGTTAGGGACGCCAGCAGTCTCGGTTCCGCTAGGGAAATCGGAAACCGGCTTGCCCATTGGCGTTCAGCTTTCGGCGCGGCCATGGGAAGAGGAGTTGGTCCTGTCGGTTGCGGAGATTCTAGAAAAAGAGTGCGGAGGATTCCGCGAGCCGCCGATATCCTAGCCGAAGGCTAACGCGTATGGTTTACTTTCCCTATATGCTCCGTCGCATCCTGCTGATTTCGCTCGGCATCATTCTGGTATTCAGCACCTTCGCTGCCGCTCCCACTGACAAAGGTGCCGAGGCCGCCCGCCTCAACAACATTGGCGCGGCCTACATGAACCAGCAGCTTTTTGAGAAGGGTTTGAAATCATTCACGGACGCCGTCGAACTCGACCCCAAACTGACGGTCGCGAAGATCAACCGGGGCATCGCCTTGCTGAACGTTGGCAAGGCGGATGAAGCGAAAAAGGTCCTTGAAGACGCCGCAAAAGCCGACCCCAAAGATCCGCATGTCTGGTACTCGCTGGGCCTGCTCTACAAGAACAACAGCGATTCGCAGGGCGCGGTGGATGCGTTCCGCAAAGTCACTGAGATCGATCCGAGCGACGCCGACACCTGGTATTTCCTGGGCTCTGTTTATTCCCAGCTCAAACAATTTCCCCAGGCCATCGATGCCTTTCAGCACGCTCTGAAGCTGAGCCCGGTGCATGCCTCTGCCGAGTTTGGGCTTTCCCGCGCCTACCAGCAGTCGGGAGATTCAACCACTGCTCGCGAGCATCTGAAACGTTTTCAGTACATCACCCAGAACAAGCTGGGAGGCGCTATCACGCTTGCGTATGGGGAGCAGGGACAGTATTCGCGGGTGGAAGAATCGCCGGGGGTGGCGGAGAAAGTGCCGCCGGCGATTGCGGTGAAGTTTGTGGATGTGACGAAAGAGGCTGGGATCCTTTCTCGGCCTCTTCTTCCCATTCAGCTGACCAAGCCGATTGGGACCGGCCCTGGCGCGTGTTTTCTGGACTACGACAACGACGGAAGGCTCGATCTCTTTGTTGCAGATAACGGTGCGGAAGGAGGAATGTCGCTTTATCACAACCTGGGAGACGGCAAGTTTGCGGACGCGGCCAAACCAGCCGGACTGGATCCCAAGGCTCGCGCGAGCAACTGCACCACGGGCGACTACGACAATGATGGTTTTCCTGACTTGATCGTGGGGACGGGTATGCAGCTTCTGATGCTGCACAATGAGAAAAATGGGACGTTCAAGGACGCGAGCGAAGCGGCGGGACTCAAAACCTCTCAAGTGGCTGGACTCACACTGGTTGACTATGACCACGACGGCGATCTGGACTTGTATATCGCCCGCAACATTGCCGCTGTCGGCGGTGTGTTGTACGGGATCAATCAGATGTGGCGCAACAACGGCAATGGAACATTCACCGACGTCAGCGATGAGAGGGGCTTCGATGGGAATCCAGGTGTCACCAGCGCAATCGGCACGGACTACGACAACGATCGCGCAATCGACTTGTTGGTCAGCGGTCTGCTGCCGGTGATGATGAAAAATCCGCGCGAAGGAAAATTCATAGGGCAGAAGTTGTCGCCCCAGCTGACGAATACCTTGGGCGCCGCAATGTTGGATTTCAATCACGCCGGATGGATGGATGTCGCCTTTACCCATCCCGACGAGCCGGTCACAAGTTTGTGGAGAAACACTCGGGGAAAGACCTTCGAACAAGTGCAACTGCCGAAGACGGACTGGGTTCGCGGCTTTGGCATTGCCGCCTTCGACTACGATAACGATGGCTGGGTCGACCTGGTTGCAGTCGGCGATACCAAAGACGGCAAGGGCGAAGTCCGCCTGTTCCGCAACCTCGGTCCCGATGGTTGGAAAGATGTCACCACTGACGTTGGCCTCGACAAGGTCCAACTCAAAGACCCCCGCGCCATCATCACCGGAGATTACGACGGCGACGGCGCCACTGACCTGCTCATCACCCAGAATCACGGTCCGGCAGTCCTGTTCCGCAACCAAGGCGGCAACAAGAATAACTGGCTCAAGCTCGACCTGAAAGGCTTGGCCGACAACAAGAGCGCGATCGGGACCAAAGTCGAAGTCTTCGCCGGCGCCAACCGGCAGAAGTTTGAAATCGCCGGATCAAATGGCTACCTCGGCCAGAATTCCCTGCAACTCACCGTCGGCCTCGGGCAGGCCAAACAAGCTGACGTCGTCCGCATGTTGTGGCCTACCGGGGTTCTGCAAGATGAGATCGAAGTGCCCGCCAACAAATTGCAGAGCTATACGGAAATGGACCGCCGGGGTAGTTCTTGCCCGACGTTGTTTGCTTGGAATGGCGATCACTATGAGTTGGTCGCGGACATGATCGGCGCGGGCGTGATCGGACACTGGGTTGCTCCCGGCGAACGCAACATCGCACGGCCGACCGAGTACATCAAGCTCAATCCAGACATGATCCGAGAAAAAAATCCCCACCCTTCCCAAAACCAGGGAAGGATGGGGCACCCGACTTTGAGCTTCCGCCTGATGGAGCCGATGGAGGAAGTGGTCTATCTCGATAAAGTTGGGTTGCTGGCGGTTGATCATCCCGCTAACTTCGACGTGTTCCCCAACGAATACTTCGCCAGCAATCCGCCTTACCCAGCATTCAAGGTAGTGGCCAGCCGCAACGCTCAACCTCCAGCCGCCGTGCATGACGACCATGGTCACGATTTGCTGCCTGACCTGCTCGCGCACCGCTACGTCGGAGATTTTGAACTGGCGCCGTTCAAAGGATTCACCAGGCTTCACAGCCTCGAACTTGACCTCGGCAAGCCGTACCGTGGTGGCCCGCTCTGGCTTCTGCTTGACGGCGAAATCGAATACTTCACTGCCACCGGAATGTACGCAGCCGACCAGGCTGGCATCAAGGCCATCGCGCCCTACGTGGAAGCTCTGGGAGCCGACGGAAAATGGACTCGCGTCATCGACGACATGGGTTTCCCCGCAGGCGGTCCGCGCACCATGACCGCCGACCTTACCGGAAAGTTGCCGCGCGGCACGCAGCGCATACGCATCTCAACCAACCTTCAGATCTACTGGGACAGCATTCTGATCGACCGCACGCCGCAGAACCAGGCAATGCGTCTGACGTCGGTCCCCCTGCGCTCCGCCAATTTGGATTTCCACGGTTATCCGCGGCAAATCGAATCGCAGCCACCCGGAGTCGTGAAGTACCTCTACGGGCAGGTCAGCCGAACCGGTCCCTACGCGCGCCAGGCTGGAACCTATACGCGCTACCGCGACGTGCTGCCGCTGCTCACCGGCTTTGACGATCGTCTGGCAATTTTCGGATCAGGCGAAGAGGTGGCATTGGAATTCGATCCCTCCCATTTGCCGCCGCTTCCCGCCGGCTGGACGCGGGACTATTTCTTTTTCGCCAAAGGCTACGAAAAAGATATGGATTTTTATGCCGCTCATGGAGATACCGTGGAGCCGATACCCTTCCGTGGCATGGGGACCTATCCCTATCCGCGCAGCAAATCATTCCCGTCCAATGACAGTTATTTGGACTATGTCCTGAACTACAACACTCGACAGGTTTCAGGAAACGAACCTCGGGGCTATCGGGTGGATTACGGGCCTCAAAAATAGGCGCAAAGAACATCCGCAGAGATGGCAAAGAAAATCGAACTGATTCTGGGCACCCGAGCCAAAGCTGCGGCCTGGTTTATAATCATTGATTCCAAATCAGTGTCCTGGAGTCACCGTTCATGATTCGCTTTCTACAAACCCCTGGCCCCATCAAGAAGATCATCCTGAGCGGGATTTTGCTGGTGATTTGCGCCGCCATGGTCATCGCGTTCGTCCCCGGCGGACTGGCTTCGAGCATTGGCATTGGCGGATTAGCCCAGGGAGTGATTGCCCAGGTTGGGGGAGAGGAAATCACCACCGACCAGGTCAACCGGACCCTCGACTCGATGATCAAGCAGCAGTTTCCTCAGGCGGGGGCACAGGCGAACATGCTGCGTCCTTATTTTTCCCAGCGTGCGCTTGACCAGCTGATCAACCAGAAAGTAATCCTGGTCGAAGCCGGCCGCCTTGGCTTGCGCGCTACCGATGATGAAGTTCGCGATGAGATCCAGCATGGCAAATACTCATCGTACTTCTACCCGGAAGGAAAGTTCGTGGGTACCGAACAGTACCAGTCCATGCTCAGCAATGCCAACCTGACCCCGCAAAGTTTTGAAAGCTCGATCAAAGAAGAAATTCTCATCACCAAGCTGATGAACTTGATCGCGGGCAGCGCGAACGTGTCCGACCTGGATGTGCATCGGGAATTTGAGCAGCGCAATGTAAAAGTTAAGTTCGACTACGCGGTCCTGACCCGCGACCAGATTCTCAAGACGATTCATCCCGGCGATGCAGAGCTCAAAGCTTTTTACGACGCCAGCAAGGCGCGGTACATCAATGCCATTCCAGAACAGCGCAAGGCCCGCTACGCCCTGATCGACAGCGCCAAGGTCGAAGCCAAGACTGAAGTTACGCACGCAGAGCTCGAGTCCTACTACAACCAGCATCGCGATGAATTCCGCGAGCCCGAGCAAGTCAACGTGCGGCACATTCTCATCAAAACGCCTCCCGCGGGAGCTGACGGGAAGCCTGACCAGAAGGGCGTGGAAGAAGCCCGCGCCAAGGCAGCCGACATCCTGAAGCAGTTAAAAGGTGGAGCGAAGTTCGAAGATCTGGCCAAGAAATACTCTGATGACCCGGGAAGCGCTGCCAACGGAGGGTCGTTGGGCTGGATCGGGAAGGGCAGGACCGTGCCGGAGTTTGAGAAAGCGGCGTTTTCCGTAGCCAAAGGCGGCACCAGCGACCTGGTGCAGAGCAGCTATGGCTTCCACATCATTCATGTGGATGACAAAAAAGAAGCCGGCTTGAAGACAGTCGACGAAGTCAAAGCGCAAATTGAGCCCGTACTCAAGCAGCAGAGGGTTGCGCAGGCTGTAGACAGGCAGGCGCGAGAGTTGCTCGCCGACGCCAAAAAAGCCGGGCTCGATAAAGCAGCGGCTGCCAAGGGGATTCAAGTTGTGACCACAGATTTCTTCAGCCGCAGCGATTCTCTACCCGGAATCGGGAACTCTCCGCAGTTTGCTGAGGCGGTGTTTGGCGCGTCGGAAAAGGCTCCCCTCGATCAGGTCCAGATATCGCAAGGAACGGTGGTTTATGAACTGCTGGGCACCAAGCCCGCCGCCACCCCCAGCTACGACGAGATTCGCAGCCGGGTAGAAACCGATTTCAAGGACGAACGTTCGTCCTCGTTGCTGGGGCAGAAGACGCAGCAACTCTCCGATCGGGCCAAGGCGGGGCACGATCTCAAGAAGGCCGCCAAAGAGGCTGGTGCTACCGTGAAGACCAGCGACTTTGTTGCTCATGACGGGCAGGTTCCAGACTTAGGCTCCATGCAGGGCCCAGCTTCGGTTGCGTTCACCATGAAACCGGGCGAAATCAGCGGGCCTATCCAGGGCGCCGGCAATGGGATTGTTCTTTCCGTGGACGATGTGCAGGAGCCGACACCCGAGACTTTCGTGGCCAAGCAAGACGAAATTCGCGACTCGCTGCGTGGCAGGAAACAGGAAGAACTGTTCACCATCTTCGTCTCCAACTTGCGCGATCAAATGCAGAAGTCAGGAAAGATCAAGATGAGTCAGGATGAGATGAAGAAACTCTCCGGTTCGCAGTCGCGCGAGGAGGGAGAGTAAGAACGTCCCCGCAATAAAGTAGATTTAAGATGTCTTTTCCTCGCGCCACTGGCATTCTGCTCCACCCCACCTCCCTGCCGTCGGTCGGGGGGACAGGTGACTTTGGGCGGGCGGCGTATGAGTTCCTTGATTTCCTGGCTGCCGCCCGGCAGGGCGTATGGCAGGTCTTGCCCCTGGGCCCGCCAGCGGATGGCGGCACTCCTTACTCCTCAACTTCGGCATTCGCCGGGAATCCATTGCTGATTAGTCTGGAACGCCTGGTGGAACGGGGCTGGCTGGATCATTCACGCCTGAGTGGCCTCAGCGAACCTCGCGAGAGGCTGGACGGTGAGCAGGCGGCGCGACAAAAGCTTCCCCTGCTGTGGGAGGCGGCTACCAATTTTCTGGCACGTGCTTCGGGAAGCGCAAAATCGAAATTCGATAACTTTTGCCAACAGAACCACTGGTGGCTGGAAGATTTTGTTCTCTTTGATGCTCTCCGCAGCCGGCATTCGGAAGCCAGCTGGAACCACTGGCCCTCGCCGCTGGCGCGGCGCGAGCCCAGGGCGATCGAGGCTGCCCGCAAAGAATTGGCCGCGGAGCTTGCCGGGCGCCGGGTGACCCAGTTCTTCTTCTACGAGCAGTGGCATGCGCTACGTCTTTATTGCGCGCAACGGGCTATCCGGGTGGTGGGTGACATCGCGATTTTCGTGGATTACGACAGCGCCGATGTTTGGGCCCGGCGTGATTTGTATCGTTTGCGCGACGATTTGGAGCCGGAAGTCGTCTCTGGAGTTCCTCCCGACGCTTTCAGCGCCACTGGCCAGCGTTGGGGCAACCCGCTCTACAACTGGGATACCATACGCGCCCAGGGGTACGATTGGTGGGTCAAGCGGCTGCGCTGGGCCACGCAAACTTGCGATTACATTCGCCTAGACCACTTCCGTGGCTTCGCTCAGTTCTGGGAAATTCCCGCGCACGAACCCACCGCGATCCATGGCCGTTGGGTGGATGGACCAAGGGATGATTTCTTCAATGTCCTGCGCCAGCAGCTTGGCGGACTGCCGTTTTTTGCGGAGGATCTCGGGATCATCACCCCTGACGTGACCGCGTTGCGCATGGCCCATAACATTCCCGGCATGGCCGTCCTGCAATTTGGATTCGGGGACCCAGGGGCGCACATTTACCTGCCCCAGCGGCTCACTCCAGAGTGCGTGATTTATACCGGCACTCACGATAACGACACCACCATCGGATGGTGGAATTCCCACATGAGCGAGTACGAACGGCGCGGCGTTATGGCCGCTGTCGGAGATTGCAAGGATGGAATCAATTGGGGTCTGATCCGCCTGGCCCAGACCTCTGTCGCCAGTCTGTCCGTGGTTCCATTGCAGGATGTGCTGGGATTAGGAAGTGAAGCCCGCATGAATACGCCGAGCACGAATAATGGTAATTTCCTCTGGCGCTACCAACCGGGTGCATTGACCCGCGAGCTGTCGGAGAAATTGGCGGCGTTGGCCGAAGTCAGCGACAGGCTCCCCCCCGCCGTCCCCATACCCCATACAGAAGAATTTGTAGCCTAGCAGGCTGGCCCTCAATCCTCCCCGCGTTGTTTGCGGGAGGGTGGGATTTGATCCGCAGGCTAATAATCCACGCTAATTAGACACAAGCCCTGGGCCGGCGCGGTCGCGCCCGCGGCGGAACGGTTTCGTGCCTGCAGAATTCGGCGAATTTCTCCGCCTGCAATCGTCCCTTTTCCCGCTAAAAGGAAAGTCCCCACCAGATTTCTCACCATGTGATGCAGAAAACCGCTGCCGTGCACGGTGTAGACAAACTCGTCTCTATCTCGTCTCCATTCCGAACAAGAGATGACGCGGACGTTGGAAACCTCCTCTTCCCGGCCGCGCTCCGGATCCACTGCCGCGAAGGAAGTGAAATCATGCTCGCCTAGAATCATGCCACTCGCCTCCGAAACTGCCGACTCGTCCAGCGGGTAAGGGTAATGCCACACGTAGCGCGCCAGAAAGGGCGGACAAATCGCTCCACGATACATGCGATAGCGATACATTTTGCCGGTAGCGGATTTCCTGGCGTGAAATGATGCAGGGGCCTCGGAGGCTTCTGATACGCGAATCGAAGCTGGCAAAAAATCGTTGAGCGCCTTCACGAAGTTCTCTGTAGGAACCGAAGAGTCAGTTGTGAATGTGGCAACCTGCGCCAGAGCGTGGACTCCCGCATCGGTTCGGCCGGATCCCTGTGGCAGCACCCGCTCGTTGGTCAACCGTTCGATGGCTTTGGCTAAAGTTCCCTGAATGGTGGATGCGTCGGGCTGGACTTGCCATCCCGCGAATTCCGTCCCGTCATATGCCAAAACCAGCTTGATATTTCGCATGTATCGCTTGTGAGGCCAACCCCGCGCTCGAGAATTCCTATGATACAGTCGAGCTTCGCAGAAGCCGCAGCCGCCCTGGAAGTACGAACTACCGAATTGCATGAATCTTACCTTTCCCATCCTGCGCGGGCCCCTTGCAGGCAAGCGATGGCTGTTGGCCAGCCGCAGCAACTTTTTTTGGGGAACCTACGAGCCTGAACAGACGCAGGCATTTCAAAAGATCATTCGCCAAGGGGATGTGGTCTTCGATGTGGGCGCGCACTACGGATACTACACGTTGCTCGCCTCTGCGCTTGCGGGTGAGAAGGGCAGGGTATTTGCCTTTGAACCTTCGCCCGGCAACATCCCGCGTTTAAGGAGGCACCTCGAGGTGAACCATTGTGACAACGTCGAAGTTCTGGCCCTGGCTCTCTCCGACCACGAGGGTATGTCACGCTTCGACAACCGGGCTGGCTCCGGTACAGGCCATCTTTCTCCTAATGGGCAAGTCGAGGTTCAAGTCACATCGCTGGATGCGGTATCCGCTCGCCTTCCTGCGCCCAACGTGATCAAAATTGACTGTGAGGGTGCTGAAGTGGAAGTCTTGCGGGGCGGAGAGAAGACCATCCGCGGCGCGAAGCCGGCAATTTTTCTTTCAACCCATGGGGATGCACTCAAGCAAACCTGCTTCAGTCTTTTAAATGGTTGGGGATACACTTCCTCTTGCCTGCACGGAGACGACTACTTGTGGCTGCCCCATCATCCTTAAGTTCAGCGTTCTGTGCGGAATTTAGGGTGGGCCTGTATGGGGCAAAAGCCTCCGCTGACTATGACTTCAAGCGTACATTTTGCCGATTGATCCGTCTAAGGGAAGAGCCGAGCTTCCGATTGAGCGCTGATTTTTTGCACCGAGTCCTGGACGCTGGATCATCTAAAGGCGAGCGGTTCTTTACAAAGCTTTACCGCCCCGAATCAAGATGCCGGGGCGCTGCTCAGCTATACTTATTGATTCACTTTGAGGTTTCCGTTCCCTGGGTTTTCTGCGCCCTGCTGCAAATATGAAACTTTATCCTTGTATTTTGCGTAGTAATGACTACTTAACCCGGCCTCGTGCCGTTTTGACCGCACTATTTTGCATGGAGAGGAACGAATGCAACTTGTCCCCTGTAATCTTATGACTCGGTGGGCCGCTGTTTTAGGTATGGCTGCGGCTCTTTCCAGTACGACCTTAGGTCAGACCGCCTCGCAAGCTCCGCCCGACGCGCCCAAGCCGCAGGCGCGCCAGTTTCAATTGTCGACTTATGGCAAGCCCTATTCGCATTTTCCCAACCCGCTCCGGCCCTATATGGGGCACGACGTGGTGGCGCCGAATTTGAGCAACACCCAGCGGATGAGCCAACTGCTACAGAGCGGCAAGCTCATGTTGTCGCTGGACGATGCCATTGCGCTGGCGCTGGAAAATAACCTGGACATTGCCATCGCCCGCTACAACCTGAATATCGCCGATACTGATATCTTGCGCGCCAAGGCCGGTCAGGTCACGCGTGGCGTCAATACCGGAGTAGTGCAGGGCACGCCCGGTGGCGGTAATGGAGGCATCGGCTCGACCTCGACTGGCGGAGGCGCCGGCGGAACCACGACCGGAGCAGGCGGCGCAGGGGCCGGAACTTCCGGCATCGTCACCTCGACGTCAGGCGTGGGCGCCGCTGTGCCCTCGTTTGATCCGACCATTACCGGTTCGCTCACCTTCGATCACAACAAGAGTTTGTCGCCGAGCGCTTTCAGCGATCCTCTGACCATTAGCAACACGACCCAGACAAATTTTTCCTACAACCAGGGCTTTGCCCTGGGCACGAGTCTGAGTGTCGGATTCAACAATACGCGGTCTACTACGAGTTCAACCTTCAGTAAGTTCAATCCTTCACTCCAGTCGAACTTTCGTGGCACGATCACCCAGCCGTTGTTGCAGGGGTTTGGCTTTTTGCCCAACACGCGTTTCATCAGAATTGCCAAGAACAATCGCGAGATTTCCGACATTGCGTTTCGCTTGCAGGTGATCACCACGGTAAACCAGATTCAGAACATCTACTGGGACCTGGTGAACGCTTACGAGAACGTGAAGGTGCAGCAGGAATCCCTGGGCCTGGCGCAGAAGACGTTGGGCGACAATAAGAAGCAGGTCGAAATTGGCACCTTGGCCCCGATCGAAGTAGTGCGCGCGCAGAGCGTAGTTGCCACCAATCAGCAGTCACTCATCGTCGCCAACACCAATCTTGAACTACAGCAGCTTCTCATGAAAAACGCGCTGAGTCGCACGCTGGTGGATCCGGCGCTCGCCGAAGCTGAGGTGGTTCCCACCTCGACCATGGCTCTGCCGCAGAACGAACCTGTGCTCCCGGTCCAGGACCTGGTGAAAGATGCGCTCAGCCACCGCGCAGAATTGGCCGAGTCGCTCATTGATCTCACCAACCGTGACATCACCAAGAGGTCGGCGCGCAATGCGCTGCTTCCGGCACTCAACCTCTCGGCGTTTTATGGTGGTTCGGGTTTAGGTGGTATCCAGAACCCCAACAACACCTGTCCTCCTGGAACTACTTCGGACGGTTTTTGCACACCTGCTGGGACATTCCCGCCCACTGGTTACGGCAGCACACTGAACCAGTTGGTAGACTCGACCGCCCCGGACAAGGGGATTGCTCTAAGTTTGGTTCTTCCCCTCCGCAACCGCTCGGCCCAGGCGGACCAGGTCCGTTCCGAGCTGGAATATCGTCAGGCACAGATGCGTCTGCAACAGCTCGAGAACCAGGTGCGCATCGAAGTCCGCAACGCGCAGTACTCGGTGCAGCAAAACCGCGCGGCTGTGGAAGCGGCGCAGGCGGCTGTGGCTTTAGCACACGAGTCGCTGGACGCCGAGCAGAAGAAGTATGCCCTCGGCGCTTCAACTACCACCCTGGTGCTGCAAGCCCAGCGCGATATGGCCCAGGCGCAGTCAAACATGGTCTCAGCGTCGTCCAATTATCAGAAGTCCCGCGTGGAACTGGACCGTGCTACCGGCCTCACCCTGGATCACAACGGCATCATGATGGATGACGCCGAGCGTGGACAGGTCAGCAGAATGCCGCACGTACCCTACGCGGCTCCGCGGACGGATGTGCAGGGTGGCGTTGCCCCTGCGCAGACGCCGGCACAGCCGCAATAACTCGAGCCAAGCCCTGCCTGCCACTGGCTGGCAGGGCTTGCCTGCTGCTCTTACACGAAACCCTCCGGAAGTCACCAGCCACCGGCAACCAAGCAATCAACATCCTTGCTTTTCCTTGTGACCGATTCCCACGTATCCTCTGCTAGTGAGCCTCTCGATCGTGATTGCGACCTTGAACGAAGAGCGCAATCTCGTCCGCATGCTTGAGACTGTGAAGTGGGCCGACGAGATCATCGTGGTTGACTCAGCCTCCCGGGATCGAACGGTTGAAATTGCCAAGTCGTTTGGGGCGAAGGTTTTTGTGGAAGTATCCACCGCAGCCCAGGCAAAGAATTCCGCGATCCAGAGGGCGACCTCTGACTGGATTCTCTCACTCGACGCCGATGAACTGGTGGACGATAACCTTCATGCCGCGATTACTCGCGCCCTAGCTGACCCGAACGATTGCGTTGGATTCTGGATCCCGCGTTTGAATTTCATTTTTGGCCGGCCTATGCGGCACGGCGGTTTCTGGCCTGACCCGAAAATCCGCTTGTTCAAGCGAGGACATGGCCGGGTGGAGGACCGCCCGGTCCACGAAAGCGTTTTAGTAGATGGCCGTTTGGGCAGGATTTCTGAGCCGATGCTCCACTACGCCTATCCAACCGTAACCGGCTATATCCAGACGATGAACCGCTATTCCACCCTCGCAGCAGAAATGGCAAATGCCAAGGGCAAGCGCCGCTTCTTGTTTTTGGATATTGTCTTTCGTCCGCTGTTCACTTTTATTTACAACTATTTCTTTCGTCTCGGTTTTTTGGATGGCCGCGAGGGGTTCCTCCTGCACGTAGGCCACGCCATCTATGTCTCATGGAAATACATGAAGATCTGGGAACGGCAACACGGTATTTCATCATTGGGAGCGAATGTAAAATCCGCCTCCCGATCCTGATTCACCCGGCCCGCGCGCCGTCTGGCACCGGTCTTTCCGGAACCGACAAGACCGGGCGCACTCCGTCGGAGTACCCAATATCAAACAACATCCCTTCGGAGACTACCCCTCGGATCTTCCGCGGCTCCAGGTTCACCACAAATAGCGCCTGCTTGCCTTCGATTTCGCGTGGGTTGGCACGCTCCTGGCGAATGCCCGCAACAATGGTGCGGTGATGCTCCCCAAAGTTCACCGTGAGCTGGCAGAGTTTGGCAGAGGGGCGTCATCCCAGCATTGTACCGTTGCGATGAAGCATTGGAGTTTCTCGCGATCCCGGCGGTTAAAGTCTGTTGCTGTTGCCTCCAGCCGCGTACTCTCCTATCATCAAAGCAAAGGTGGGAGATGGCCGATCACAAGCTTCCCAGGACCCATGTTGCGGACAGCCCGGCCGCGGATGTCTATCGGAATCGCCATCCCTCTGAATCCGAGAAAGCGTGGGCGGAGAAGACTCTGAACCCCTCGTTATCCAGAGCTCCCGAAAAGCCGATCGGAGCGGCCACCGGGGTAAATCTGGACGAGCAAGGCCACGCCCGCTTCACAACCATTTCCGGTGTCCCCATCCGGCGGCTGTATACGCAAGCGGATTTACCCGAAGATTGGAACTACGAGCAATACCTCGGCTATCCTGGTCAGCCTCCCTATACACGGGGCATTCACGCCTCAGGCTATCGCGGCAAGCTTTACACCATGCGCCAGTTTTCGGGCTTCGCTTCGCCCGAGGAAACCAACCAGCGCTACAAGTATTTGCTCGAACACGGTGGCGGCGGGCTTTCCGTGGCCTTCGACCTGCCCACGCTGATGGGATATGACTCGGATCATCCGGCGAGCGAAGGCGAGGTGGGCAAGTGCGGGGTGGCGATTGATTCGCTCGAAGACATGGAAATTCTTTTCTCCGGCATTGACCTGGAGAAGACCACGGTCTCAATGACCATTAACTCGCCAGCCTCGGTGCTGTGGGCGATGTACCTGGTGGTCGCGGAAAAGCAGGGCGCGGACTGGAACAAGATTTCCGGCACCATTCAAAACGACATCCTGAAGGAATACATCGCGCAGAAGGAGTACATCTATCCGCCCGCGCCTTCCATGCGCCTGGTCGTGGACACCTTTGAGTTCGGTTCTAGGTTTACGCCTAAATTCAATACGATTTCCATCAGTGGATATCACATCCGCGAGGCGGGATCGACGGCATTGCAGGAGTTGGCATTCACCCTCTACGACGGCGTCGAGTACGTGGAGTGGGCGCGACGCCGTGGCCTGGATGTGGACGAATTCGGGCCCCGCCTGAGTTTCTTCTTCAATGCGCACAACGATTTTTTCGAAGAAATCGCCAAGTACCGCGCCGCGCGCAAGATTTGGTACCAGGTAATGAAAGACCGCTTCGGCGCCAGGAGCGCCCGTACCTGGCTACTGCGCTTCCACACCCAGACGGCAGGCGTGTCACTTCCCGCCCAGCAGCCGATGAACAACATCGCCCGTGTCGCCCTCGAGGCGATGGCCGCGGTCCTGGGTGGTACGCAATCGTTGCACACCGATGCGTACGATGAAGCCCTGGCGCTGCCGACCGAACAAGCCGCCCGCATCGCCTTACGTACCCAGCAGATCATCGCTTACGAATCAGGGGTAACGCAGACCGTCGATCCATTGGGCGGCTCTTACTTCCTGGAAAACTTAACTCTGCAAATGGAAAAGGGCGCTTTCGATTACTTCGGCAAGCTCGACGCCATGGGTGGCATGGTGAATGCCATCGAGCGAGGCTATCCGCAGAGGGAGATCGCCGAAGCATCCTACCAATATCAGAGAGCAGTGGAGGCCAGAGAAAAGATCATCGTTGGGGTCAATGAATTTGCCGTGGAGGAAGAGCCACCGACCACCCTGTACATTGATGAAAGCGTGGCCCGGCAGCAGACGGCCAAGCTGAAAGCTTTGCGAAGGCGGCGATCCCATGAGGAAGTGCAGCGAAGGTTGGAGGTGCTGAAAAAAGCGGCGGGGCAAGAGCCAAAGTCAGAATCGAGCGGCACAATTTCTCCAGCGAATACGATGCCCTTCATCATCGATGCCGTGCGGGCTTATGCGACGGTGGGAGAGATTTGCCAGGCGCTGCGGGAAGTGTACGGCACGTATACGGAAGCGAGCATCACCTAGGGTTCTTGTGTCCGCGGAACTCGGGCAAGATCCTGAAAGCTTTCCTGCGCGCCGACCGGTAAACAGAAAAATCGCGCTGATCCAGCGTGAAGATCGTGTCAATCCCCTCTCGTCCCGCAAGGTGAACCAGTGTGGCATCGGCAAGCTGTGCCCGGATTCCTTCGTACTTCTTCAAAACATCCGCGATGCCCCGGGCTTCCTCGCCAGCCAGAGGCAACAGTTGCACGAACCTTCCGATAGCCCTTAGAAGTTGCTGCACCGCTGACGGATAGGCACGCAACAACCACGCCGCTTCGGTAATGACCGGCCAGCAGGAAAACAGGGGCCCGGGCATCTGGCGGAGGGCTTCGACGCAGGCTTCGTGGTGCTGATCGGCTCGGGAGAGAATGGCCACCAGAGGACCGGTATCGACCAGCACACGCCTCACGCTTACTGCCCGAACCCTTCAAAGTGACGTGGATTGGTACTGAGGTCCTTGGGCGCCCGCCGGATGCAACCGATCAGTCCCGCTTCCTCGGCCAGTTCAAAGGCCAGATTCTCTTCCTGGGATTGGCCGAGATATGTTTCGACGGCCGCGCGAATGAATTCTGACTCGGTTTTTCCCTGGAGACGGGAGCGATGGCGCAGGCGCTCACCCAGCGGATGAGGAACGCGGATGGTGATGCGATTCGAGGCCATGTCAGACATATTATCACAAACGTCTGACATCGAGAAAGTCGCTGGGGTCGAATGTTCTCCAACGCTCTTCGCGATGAGAGTGCGGAAGCTGCCCGCGTGGCCATCGCTATAATCTTCGTGTCAGACTAGGGAGATGATGAATCTCGATCAGGAGAAGCAGGCGGCCGCGCGCGAAAGCCTGCGGTTTGTTAAGGAAGGCGACATCGTCGGCCTGGGCACGGGTTCTACTTTCCACTATGTCCTCAGGCCGCTCGCCGAGCGGGTGCGCGCCGGCTTGAAGATCCTGGGTATCGCAACCTCCAACCACACCGCCAAGATGGCCGCGGAACTCGGTATCCCGCTTACCACGCTGGACCAACATCAGGAGGTTGACGTGGACATTGACGGCGCGGACGAAATTGATCCTGAGCTGAACCTCATCAAGGGCGGCGGCGGAGCTTTTCTGCGGGAAAAAATTGTGGCCTCGGCAGCCAGGAAACTCGTGATTGTCGGAGATTCCAGCAAGCAGGTTCCGGTGCTGGGGAATGCGCCGGTTCCGGTGGAGGTGGTTCCCTTTGCCCAATCATTAGTGGCAAAAGAGATTCGTGCGCTGGGAGCATCGGTTGATCTGCGGAAGGATACGAATGGCAACACGGTGGTTACCGACGAAGGGCATCACATTCTCGACTGCCGCTTCGGCCGGATTCCGGATCCCCAGGTTTTGGTTCATCAATTGGAAGAGATCCCAGGCGTGGTGGAGCATGGGTTGTTCCTTGGCATGGCGGATCTAGTGCTGATCGGGAAGAGCGACGCAGTCCTGGCGCTGAACCGCACAAAAAGATAAAGATTTAATGATCGAGAATGGAGAGCAGGCGTCCCCGCCCGTCCGGCCATTTTGCAGACGATTATGCCCGGACAATCTCCTTCAGCGCACTGAGGAATCTATCCACTTCTTCCGCAGTATTGTAGTGAGCCAGGCCGATGCGCAGGAATCCTCCATCCTTCTCAACACCCAGCCGTTCGGTCAGCCCGATCGCATAGTAGTTGCCGTCCCAGGTGAAGAAACCGCGTTGGCCGAGCCTTTCAGACAGCTCGCGGGGAGAATGGCCGGAAATCCGCACTGCCACAGTGGGGCAGCGCTGAGCAAATCGCTGGAAATCCTGAATGCCATAAAACTTCAATCCGGAAATGGTTTGCAGTCCCGCGACCAGCCGCTCCAACAGGGCGCGTTCATGGCGTTGAATCACGGCGTAGGCTCCGAGCAATGCCTCCCGCCGAGTGACGGCCTCAGGCGCAGCCCTGCGTCCCAGATCGGCCAGATATTCTATACAGGCGGCAATCCCGGCGATGCATTCGTGGTTTAGCGTTCCCCATTCCCAGCAAAAGGGGATCGCGTCGGAATTCGCGCGGAGTTTATATGGCCGGAATCGTTCCAGGTATTCATCTTGACCGTACAAGACGCCCATATGCGGGCCGAAGAATTTGTAGGTCGAGCACACCAGGAAATCGCATCCCAGTTCGGTCACATCGATAGGCCCATGCGGCGCATAGTGCACGGCGTCCACATAGGTCAAGGCGCCGTGTTCATGGGCAAGGTGCACAATCTCGTGGATGGGATTGATTGTACCCACTGCATTGGAGGCATATCCTACCGCGACCAGCTTGGTACGGTCAGTGATCTTGGCGGCCAGATCGTCCATATCCAGCGTGCAGTTGGACTCATGAATGTCGGCAAATTGGATCTTGACGCCCCGCTCCTCCAGCGCCCGCCATGGCGAGACATTGGCGTCGTGATCGAGGCGTGTAAGCAGGATTTCATCTCCAGCGGTGAGTTCGCGCCCAATCGCCCGGCTGACGGCGTAGGTCAGCGTGGTCATGTTCGGTCCGAACGCAACTTCTTCGGGATGACAATTCAAGAAATCCGCCATTGCGCGGCGGGCTCCGGCGATGACCTCATCGGTGCGCTGGCTCGTGACAAAGGCACCGTGAGTATTGGCGTTCGACTGCTTCAGATAATCGCTGACGGCGTCTATGACTCGTTGCGGAACTTGCGTTCCGCCAGGACCATCCAGGAACACGGCAGGGTGTCCATTTACAGATTGAGTGAGGGCAGGGAACTGGGAGCGTACCCAGGGAACATCGAGCTGGGTTGCTTCGATTTGGGTGGTTGGCATCGACAGGCCGCAGTCTTATCCCATCATGGTGGCATGCTCGGGCTGGATTTTAAATATCACCCGAGTCTCATTGGGATTGGCATAAGGGTACTTGTCCACGCCCAGGTACTTCTTAGCCATCTTGTCAATGTGCGCCGATGCGCCCTGCTCGGTGATTTCCACCACCCGGCCGCGCAGTTCCAGATAGCGGTAAGGATTGTCCGGATCAATAATGGCCATGGAGACTCTGGGATCACGTCGCAGGTTCCGGTCTTTCTGCCTGCCCTTGGCTGAGTTGACGATCACCAGATCGCCCTCGATATCGCACCACACCGGGGTGACCTGCGGACGCCCGTCTGGCATCAGGGTGGCCAGACTGGCAAAAGCTTTCTTGGTAAACAGATCCCGGTATTTTTCCGGAATAGCCTGGGACATAACACCTCCTGGTGTTAGCGATTATAATCGCCCCACAGGCTTTCATGGATTCCGGCTTACACCCCTTACATAGCGTGGTTGTCGATCAAGCAGGGTAGTTGTTCAACCCTCAGCGGCGGCATTGACCTTCCTGCGTCGCCTTCCCTGAATTCGCATTGGGCTGAATCCCCCGGCCAGCAGGCCATCCCAGGGATTTACACAGACAAAGTCGACGCTCCGCGGGGAAGTATTCAATGTGCGAATCGCCGAAATTTGCGAAAACTCAACCGATTTACCGGACTTGATAAATCGCCTCGCGTGCCAAGCGCACCAACTTTGTTGCACCTGCCTGTGAACTGCCTGCACCTGTATGAAAATCAAGCAGATAAACCCGCGGATTTTCTATTGACGCCAGAATTAGAAAGCGTAGAACCATACTCGTTCTTTGACACCTTCTAAAGTTTTCCCGGTTGGTGCAGCGTCCGGGGCTCGAGCCGAGTCACTCCTCCCATCGCAAGATGAGGAAGAGAAGGCGAGGTAAGGGTCTATAGCAAAGCGCTGGTCGAGGCGAACAAGAAGACCAAGTTAAAGGCAACATAGAGTCCCGAGGCGTTAGGCAGGTTTATCCAGTTGGCGGTAAGCCCGGAGCCCGAGTATCAGATCGCGCGTTGCGACCGCAAGGAAGCGACGAGTGCAGGTCGGCAAGGGTCTAAAGCGAGCTACTGGCTGAGACGAATAGGCCTGACACCACCTCGGGATTCTTATCTTTTGGCCGCACATACCAGGTTTGCTCCTTCAGTCGTAGTAGCTTCTGTCAGGGCCCCTGCACAATCTGAAGCTTACCCGGTGTGACCAATCTGGCGCGATGGATGGTGTTGGTCTCCGCAATTTCTGCTACCACGTCCACATTGACCTCATACCCGCCCGGCGGCAGGTTTTCGCCAAAACGAATCTCGAAATCGACGGTGTCATGCTGGAGCGTGAAATGCTGATAGCCGATCGCCGTTGCCCGTCCAACCTCGTTGACCGCCAGGACAACTGCGGTTAGATCGAAATCTCGCCCGCTTTGATTGGATACCTTGATTGACCCTTCAATCCGCTGGCCGTTGATTTTGGCAGGCTGCCCCCATTGGACCAGCAACGGAGCCAGCACACGCAGCACCAATTCCTGGTTCCGCTCATGCGCCGGCTTACCACTGTCGCTTACGGTCACGACAATGTGAAAATCGCCGGCTTCGGTAGGCAAACCGCTCAGAACTCCGGTTGGCTCCAAAGAAACTCCCTGGGGAAGCGCGCCGGTAGCCAGCCTCCAGTTATACGGAGCGGTCCCGCCCTGCGCTTCCAACTGTTCGCGGAATTGCGTTCGCAAGAATGCTTTGAGAACAGGGCCGCTTTTGACGGAGAGTTGAGCAGGAATGGCTGGCTGGGTCTGGCTAACAACAGAATGCGAAAAAAACAGCAGGGAGAAAATCGCAACCGCGAACTTCAGCCAATGTCGTGCGAGTGAGCACATGGTAGTCAGGTGAGACAAGCCCCGGCGAAAATTCCAGTTCGCCGGGGCTTAAACCTCCAGGCATCGTAAGTACTGACGAAACACTACGGCTGCTTGCTCATCTTCCCGGCGATGGCGACCCCTGAATCCGCCTGGAGAATGTAGGCATCGCTGCCTGAGACCAGGTAAAACACCAGATTGCTGGAGAGTGAATTCACCGATGCCGTGGTCCGGCCATTGCTGGAGACAGAATAGGTGCCGGATAAATTGCCGGAAGTGCTTGGCGCCCCAGAGACGATAGAAACTTCGTTCAATGTCAGCGAGCCGCTGCCGTTGAAATCTATGGTTCCCACTCTCTCCTTGGTAGCGTTGAGTCCGTTATCAAACCCATCCATTCCAAACGCATAAAAGGCATTCAGGCTTGAATTGGAGAAGGGCCCAACTTGCGAATCGAGACTCCCATCTTCGACCGTGGTCCCAGAGTCGGTCACAGAGAAGGCGCGCGACGGGCTCACCATCCAGTAAACCTGCTGGATGGAACCGCCGCTTGAAGGATTCAGAGTTACGGCCGCCCTTCCGGTAGCTGACATGGAGTAGGTCCCGGTGAAAGAAACGTTGGTTGAAGGAGTGCCGTCAGTCACCGTGTCGAACACGCCCGCGGTCAATGCCCCGCTGCCGTCCGCATTGAAACGGCCGACGGTATTCGTGTTCTCAAAGAAACTCTGGGTGTCGCCTTCGGTGCCGAAGGCAAACGGCCCGGTGAAAGAGGCCGTCGTAAACGGCCCGCCCGTTTGTTTCTCGGCTTCCCCGATTCCGATAATTCCCGTATCACTTGAGAAGAAGATCAAGTGGTTTGCGTCCACTACGTAATAGAAGAACGTGGAGGTAATTGCGGTGGAATTGTCGGTGAACGTGCCGGAACCGCGGCCATTGGTCGAATCTGGGAAGTTCAACAACCCGGTGATCGTGGATGATGCGAAGGCGGGAAAACTGTTACGGTCCATTTGACCGGTAACGTTCCCGTTACTCACGGTAAAGGCGCCGACTGAACTGGTGGAATCGATCACAGTTTGCGGGTTGTTGCTGGTGCGCATGCGGAGGATGAAGGTCCCGCTTGGTATGGAAGAAAATGCGGAAGTGTCTTGCTTCCGCGCGAAGCCAGAGGCCACCAATGAACTGGCCGCCGTGTCCGTTTCAACCAGGTAAAGCTTGGTTGAGGTTGCCAGGGTGATGGCGAACGTGGCGCTGCTCGAACCGCCGAAATTCAAGACTAGAGAGCCGGTGCCATCGCCGCTGATTTGATAGCTGCCGGTGAGGTCGGCAGTGGACGGGCTGCCTCCAGCCGCAAAGTCGTCTTTCCCAGCCGTGATATGTCCATTACCGTCCGCGGTGAACACTCCAGTTTCCCGAAAAGGACTGACTGTTTGTAGCGAGTATCCCCTGGTCTCATAGGCATATTGTCCGCTCAAGCTGGCATTGGTGAAGCCATTCCCGCCGCCCCCGGAGCCCTTGCCACCACCACCGCCGCCGCAGGCCAGGCTGAATGCCAACGACCCAACTCCGAGGAAGAGCAGAAACCGCTTCGCGTATGGATTCACTGCGAGACTCCTTTTATGAAATCGGGTTGGAAAACGACCACCGGGACACGGAACACGCCAATTACCTTAAGGGCATTAGATGCTCCCAATGTCTCTTGATAACACGAATCAGCTGACGAAGTTGCACAGATTTGTAATCGAAAGTAACCGGCACCTGTCCAGTAATCTGGCAAATCCCAGCTGTGATAGATTCATTTCATCGAGACATGAAGCAGATTGCCGAGTGGGCCCTCAATATCGCCAGCCAAAAGGGAGCATCCTACGCGGATGCCAGAGCGGTCAGCGACCGCAGTCGCGCGTTGGCTACAAAAAATGGAAGAATCGGCAGCGCTTCGGACTCCGAGTCCCAGGGAATCGGAATCCGTGTCTTAGCCGACGGTGCTTGGGGGTTTGCCGCATGTGACGATCTGAGCCGGGCTTCCGTGGAGGCTACCGCAGCCCGCGCAGTGGAGATTGCCAGGGCTTCGGCGCGGGTCAAGAAAGAGAATGTCCGCATGGCGGCGGAGAGGCCGGCCGTGGCTGAATGGACCACTCCCCACAAGATTGATCCCTTCACCACTTCGGTTGAACAAAACCTCGAACTCTTGTTGAAGATTGATTCCGAACTGCGTTCCGTGGCCGGAGTCACTCTGGCGGAAACCAACATGAATTTCCGGCGGGAGGAACAGTGGTTCCGCTCTTCCGAGGGCGCGGATATTCATCAAACCAAGTACACCACCGGCGCGGGTTACGCTGCTTTTGCTTTCGCGGGAAACGAAATCCAGAAGCGTTCCTATCCGACATCGTTCGGAGGCCAGTGGCAAAACATAGGCTACGAACTGATCGAAGAATTGAGACTGGTGGAGAACGCGCGCCGCATCGGCGAAGAAGCCGTCGCTCTGCTGAAGGCCGACAAGTGCCCGGAAGGTAATTTCCCCATCATCCTGGAAAGCGCTCAGCTTGGGCTGCAGATTCATGAGTCGATCGGACATCCCATCGAACTGGACCGGGTTCTCGGCATGGAGGCGAACTTTGCCGGAACATCGTTTCTCACTTTGGACAAGTTGCGGACCTTGCGCTATGGAAGCGACCTGGTGAATGTGGTTGCCGACGCACGCCAGGAGCACGGTGCCGGCCTGGGTACGTTTGCCTACGACGACGAGGGCGTACCGGCGCAGTGCACCCCCATCATCAGCAATGGCCTGTTCACTGGATACCTGAGTTCCCGCGAGACCGCGCACACCATTGGCCTTGACCGCTCAGGCGGTACCTTGCGCGCGGAAGGCTGGAACCGGCTGCCCATCATTCGCATGACCAACATCAGCATTCTTCCCGGCGAAAAGCCGCTCACCCTCGAGCAACTGATTTCTGACACAGACCATGGCCTCTACATGCAGACCAATCGCTCCTGGTCGATTGACGACAAGCGTTATAACTTCCAGTTCGGTTGCGAAATGGGATGGGAGATCAAAAACGGCAAACGCGCGCGCATGCTGAAGAACCCGTCGTACTCGGGAATCACCACCGAGTTCTGGAATTCCATGGACGCGATCTGCTCTCGCGATGAGTGGACGCTTTGGGGGACCCCCAATTGTGGCAAAGGCCAGCCGCAACAAGTCATGGGGACAGGGCATGGGGCGTCGCCAGCACGCTTTCGCGGCGTAAAAGTAGGTTCAGCCTATAAGCAAGCCTGAGAACTAATATCTGAGAACTGAGAACTGATAAATCCTTCGCCATGCTAGACAAGAACCAGGCCGCCGACCTCTTCGCGAAGCTCAAGCAGCACTCGACTGCCGACGAGATCGAGCTCTTTATCTATGGTGGCCACTCGGCCCTCACCCGCTTTGCCAACAACACCATTCATCAGAACGTGGCTGAGGACAACGTTGGCATCTCCGTGCGAACCGTTTTTGCCGGGCGCACCGCACGCGCGACCACCAACAAGCTGGATGACGAAAGTCTCAAGCGGGTGGTGATGTCATCCGAAAATCTGGCCAAAGTGCAGCAGCCAGATCCCGATTTATTGCCGATGGCGCACGGCGTGGCTGATGCGTCGATTTCCGTGCCATCGCGATATTTTGAACAAACCGCCGCCTTGGAACCGGGGCACCGCGCTGACGTGGTGAAAAAGATTGTCGCGGTTGCGGAAAAGCACAGACTCACAACCGCCGGCATTTTTTCCAGCTCAAAATACTTTGAAGGGATTTTCAATTCTCAGGGGTTGTCGCAATGGCACACCCAAACCTCATCGGAAATCTCAATCACCATGCTGGGAGACGATTCGTCCGGCTGGCAGAAGGCCAATTCGCCAGATGTCGCCAACCTGGATGGCATGGGGTTGGCAGAAATTGCCGCCGGCAAAGCCGCCGGGACCGCGCATCCCCGCGAAATTCCCGCGGGGAAATATACCGTGATCCTTGAACCGGCCGCAGTTCTTGACATGGCTGGGTTCATGTTCTGGGATTTTTCAGGCATGGCGATTCTCGACCAGCGCTCATTCTTAAACCAACGCGTAGGCACAAAGGTGTTCGGTGACAACATCCATATCTGGGATGATGTCACCCACCCGCTGCAATCCGGTTCCCCTTACGACGGCGAAGGCGTCCCCCGGCAGCGATTGCCGCTAGTGGAGAACGGTGTAGTCAAGCGCCTGACCTATGCTCGGGCCACTGCCGCGAAAATGCAGTCTTCGGAATTCAAAGACACAGTTGGACCGGTCGCCCCGACCGGCCATGGTTTCTTGCTCCCGAACGAAATGGGCGAAGCGCCCATGAATATCGTATTCGGTGCGCCCAGCGATCCCAAAACGAAAGAACAGATGATCGCCTCCACCGAGCGTGGCATCCTGGTGACGCGCCTTTGGTACATCCGCGAGGTGGATCCCTATCAAAAGATCCTCACTGGCATGACGCGCGACGGCACCTTCTATTTGGAAGACGGAAAAATCCAATACGGCATCCGCAATTTCCGCTTCAATGAGAGCCTGATGCACATGTTCTCCAACGTCGAACAGATCGGCACGCCGGTTCGGGCCAGCGGGGAAGAATCCTTCGACATGGTGGTCCCCGCCATGAAGGTGAAAGACTTCAACTTCACGGAAGTGACGAAATTTTGAAGGCCAGCACTTGGTATTGAGCACGTAGCATTTGGCCATGCTGAGGCCAACTCTGTCCCACGCAGGGGTCAACCGGCAACCTCACTGGCTATGGGCTAAGTGTTAATTGCCAACTGCTAAGTGCTAGCCGCTACTTCCACATAGGCATCCGGCTTTTCTCCAGTTGCCAGAATTTGTCACAATTTTGTCTGTAAATTTCTCTGCAATCTATTGATCTTAAACACGTTAGACCACACTCGTTCCATGACTTCCGTAACTTTTCTCTGTTGATACCGGGGTGTAATCTCGCCGTGATGTCGCATAACGGCCGATCGCTGGATCAGACGAACCGCAATCAGCCTCCAGATGCACGGAGAGAGGGTGAAGTGCAGATACCCCAATCAGCTTCGGAAACGATCAGCAAAGCCGCCGCCTCTCGCTATGCAGAATTGCAGAGCGCAGCGCGCTTTCCTGTGAGACTACCCATCTCGGTGAAATCGAATGCTGGGGATCGCCTCACGGAATCAGAAAATATTTCTGCCAATGGCGTGCTGTTCCAGCTCGATTCCGGAATGCCAGTGGGTTCGGCTGTAGACTTCACGATTTCTCTGCCTGCGGAAATCGTGGGCGCGACCGCCGATGTCCAGTTGCAATGCCGGGGACGAGTCGCCCGCAGCTTCAGCGAAGGAACCCGTGTAGGCCTGGGCGTGGTGATCGAGGAGTATCAGTACAAACGTGGTGAAAATTAATGGCCAGCCCGCAAATCAGCCTCGAACAGCCGGAGCGCACGCACGATAGCGGCGCGGAAGGCCAGTTCATCCGCGTCATTACCGCGGATACCCAAGCCATTTTCCGTGCGGGCTTACGCAAGATTTTTGCGGTAGAAGACGACATTCGCGTGGTGGGGCAGGCTGAGAGTCTGGCCCAGACTCTGGCCGCGGTAAAAAGATTTCCCGCCGACATTCTCTTGTTCGAAGCAGCCATGGCGCCCAATCCGGCCGAGGCTGTCTCCGATTTACTGCGGCAGAATCCGGCGCTCAAGCTGGTGATCATTACTACTGAGCCGAATGAAGAGCTCACGCTGGAGTTGTTCCGTCGCGGCGCCCATGCCATCGTTTCGCGCGAAGTGGAGCCCGAACTGGTAGTCGAATGCTTCCACAAAGTTTCGGCAGGCGAACCGTGGCTCGACCGGCGTGAAACCCAATGGGTCTTGCAGGCATATCGCACGCAAGGCTCACGGCCTCCGGCTTCTCGCTCAAAAGTTCAGTTGACGCCCAAGGAAACCCTGATCGTTTCCTGTGTCACGCAGGGGATGAAGAATAAAGAAATCGCGGTACGCGTGGGCACGACCGAGCAAGTGGTAAAGAACTACCTTCGCAAGGTGTACGACAAGCTGGGAGTTGCCGACCGCCTCGAGCTGGCCCTCTACTGCCTGCAAAATCGCGTGGTGGATGGGGCAGTCAAACCCCCTTCTGGTGCTGCCGAACCGCATTCCGGGAATGGGGCCGCGGTAGTTCCTCCGGTAGCAACCCCAGAAACCATTTCTTAACCCAATCGAACCCCACAAAAGTCTCGGCGAGCTTCGCATCAAGATTCTGCCTTTCTCCGTGTTCTCCGCGCGAGTTTTTCTCGGCAATCCCTGCGGTAAGGTCCTTCGCCTTTGGTCGGTGCGACAAACAGCTTGGACCCAGAGAGCGCGAAAGAACGCGGAAAGGCCTAAGCTCCGATCCCACCCATGCGCACCAATCTTGCGATACTCGCCGCGGATGATATAGTTCTACGGAGCAAATCAGTCCACCAGACGAGGATACGAAACGTGAAGGGTGATCCGAAGGTCATTGCAGTTCTCAGCCAGGTCCTGAAAGCGGAACTCACCGCCATCAACCAGTATTTCCTGCACGCCGAGATGTGCGAGAACTGGGGATACCAGCGCATGGCAAAGCAGGTCAGGAAGGAATCGATCGAGGAAATGCAGCACGCGGAAATCCTGATGGAGCGCATCCTTTACCTCGACGGCACGCCCAACATGTCCGACTACTTCAAGATCAACATCGGCCAGACGATCAAGGAGCAGCTGCAAAACGATGTGAACCTGGAATACGACGCCGTAAAGCGGCTCAATACAGGGATTGAAACCTGTGTAAAACTGGGCGACAACGGTTCCCGCGAGCTGCTGGAAAAGATCCTCAAGGACGAGGAGCATCACATCGACTGGCTGGAAGGCCAGTTGCACGCCATCAAGGAAATGGGAATCGAAAACTACCTGGCCCAGCAGCTGCACGAAGGGAAGGAATAGGTCCCAGAATTTTAATTCGTTTCTATGTGGTGGCGGGCGACTCGCCCGGCAAGAGCCCTTCACCGGTTCTCCGACATTTGCACCAGCCAACCCAGCATTCCCAATAACGCGAACCCCAAGCCATTCAGTACTCCATGCGTGCTGGCCATTCGCGGAACCACCAGCCAATCCTGCTTGAGCCAGTCTCCAATCGCATAGACTGAAGCCAAAACCATGCCAAGCACCACCGCCAGGGACGACATGCGAAGATAAGTACGAGCCACACGGCTGCTCAAATCACCTGCGATCCAGAGTTGCGAACCTGCTAGAACAACCAGGCAAACGCAGAGCAAGAGCGCAGCCGCCATCTTCAGCGTAGCCGACCAAACGAATCCGGCGGCAACCAAGAATGGAACCACAATCACCAGAAATACGAGTATGCCGAGCAGCCTCTTCCGGCCGGCGTAGGCGCAGAGGGTCCCAGCCAGCAGCGCCGTTGCGAAGCCGGTGTAGTGAAAGTGGACCGCCGTCAGAAGCACGATGGGCTCCTGGATGCCTAGTGGACGCAGTCCCATGCGGGAGATCATCAGCCAGCCCCCGGCAATCGCGAGATCCATCCGCCCAATGTTGGTTGCCCAACTGGCCGGTGTTCGGTCTTCCGCGCTCAACAGACTCAGCGCACCGGTCACTGCCATGATTCCACAAAACAACAGCCACGGGACCGCGAGTATTGCCGCGAATCGTCCTGGACCAAACCAGAACGACACCACAGTGAATCCGGCGGCCAGCGGCTGCAGCCAGCGAAGCAACGCCTCGGCCGATGGGTGAACGGGCGACACTCTTCTCCCCAGGGCCAGCCCCAATGGAACGATCACCAAGGGAGCAAACAGGAACAGTAGTTCGATGACTCCCAGTTGCGCATGCCCCGATCCCGCGAGACATGCCAGCAGGACCCACACCAACGTGCCACAAAGTGCCGAAGCTTGTTCCAAAGTGGTGATTCGTCGAGCCGTCATAAGACATCACCCCCTGGGATGGATTGCCACGGTCCCGAAAATCCCGACCAGCACGATTAGCGCAATTGTGTAGAGCAAATACAGCACGCGGTGTTCCCGCAGCAGGCTGTAGTCGTAGTACAGCCATTGCAGCCCGATCCGCAACAGCCAGAATCCAGCCATGAAAGCGCTCAGAAAACGCCCCACGGAACTCGCTCCCATGAGGTCTCGGGCAAAGCCGAAACAGAGCGCGGCGAAGAAACCCACCACAAGCACGATGTAAAACCAATGCACGTAGAACACCTGCCGAATAAACCTGGGCACATTGGTCAGGTTTTCGCGCACACGGAGCATGCGCGGCAGGGGAACGTTCGCGAGGACAATCCCTATATGAATGCAGCCTGCAACCCAGATCAGGTGCGTCATGGTGAGCGCGGTCATCGAGCCTCCTGTTCTTGTATGTCAAACATTTCTGTATATACAGAACGTCATGCGCAAATTTTTTACGCCGCCCCCGGCCGGAGCAGCTTACGCAGTTTGCCCCGCATACGCAGCAGGCCGCGCAGCGCCGTAGGCGGAAGCTGTTTTACCTCTGCATACGCCGCCGTTCCAGTCTCGAAAAATTCGGTCATCTGCTCCAGGCGCTCGCGCAGGTAGGGGTCAGCATTACCTTCGCGATTCAACTCATCCAGGCAACTGCGGAGCAGTTGCAACGTCGGGTCCACCTCCCGCCGTTTGCGCTGTTCGACGATGATGCGGAACATCTCCCACACATCTTTCAGCGATTCGTAGTGCTCTCGCCGTTCGCCCAGCACGTGCACCGGGCGGATAATTCCCCAGCTTTCCAATTCACGGATGGAGGTGCTGACGTTGGACCGCGCCACAGTCAGGGTCTCGGCGATCTCATCCGCAGCCAGCGGCTTGGGCGAGAGATAAAGCAGAGCATGGATTTGCGCCACCGTCCGGTTAATGCCCCAGCGGGTACCCATTTCCCCCCAGTGGAGGATGTACTGCTTCTGAATGGCGGTTAAGGTTGGCATATCTTTAATTTCTGTACAAACTGAATATACAGAACTATAAGGCAGCTGTCAACTATAAAGGGTGGCGCCAAAGGGAGTACAGAGGATCGACTGCGGAAGGGCTTCAGCCAGAGACCAACGACAAACGACCGACTACTATTTAATCTCCATCACTTCTTTTTCCTTCGCCTTGCTCATTTCTTCCATCTTCCTGATTTCGCCATCGGTGAGCTTTTGGATTTCATCCAGCCCGCGCTTTTCATCATCTTCGGCGATCTTCTTGTCCTTCAGGGCTTTCTTAATTACCTCGTTGCCGTCGCGGCGGATGTTGCGAACGGCAGTCCGGTGTTCTTCCAGCACTTTGTTCAGGTGCTTGACCAGATCTTTGCGCCGGTCTTCAGTCAACGGCGGCACCGGAATGCGGATTACCTTGCCATCATTCATTGGATTCAATCCCAGATCGCTGGTACGTATCACTTTTTCGATCGCACCCATCACACTGGGATCGAATGGCTGAACCGTGATGAGTTGTGCTTCAGCATGAATGCTGGCAATCTGGTTCAGCGGCATTTGTGAGCCGTAGTAGTCCACCGTGATTGCGTCCAGCATATGCACGGAGGCGCGCCCCGTGCGGGTCGCGGCCATTTCCTTACGGAAGTCCTCGACTGCCTTGTCCATCCGCGACTTCAACTGCGCCTGAATCTCTTTTAACGAACCTGCGTCTGCCATAGGAGGCTCCGTAAATTAGAACGTTGCATTATAAACTGCTGAAACGCAAAGCAGCCGCAGACTACGCTGATTTGCGGGGATAAACAATAAATCCGCGCGATCCGCGAAAATCTGCGGCCAGATTTTGTTAAGCGCACACCAGCGATCCAATCTTTTCTCCGGTCACGACCCGGCGGATATTCCCGTGCTGATTCAGATTGAACACGATGATGGGAAGATTATTGTCCTTACACAAGGAAATAGCAGTCGAATCCATCACTTTCAAACCCTGCTTGAGCACTTCCATGTAGGAGATCTCGACAAACTTCTTGGCGTCCTTGACTTTCATCGGGTCGGCATCGTAGATGCCATCCACTTTGGTAGCCTTCAGAATCGCTTCCGCCTTGATTTCCATGGCGCGCAAGGAAGCGGCTGTATCGGTGGAAAAGTATGGGTTGCCGGTGCCGCCGGCAAATATTACGATACGGCCCTTTTCCAAGTGACGCATCGCCCTGCGCCGGATGAAAGGTTCTGCGACCTGGTTCATTTCAATCGCCGACATCACTCGAGTGTAGACGCCCTGCTTCTCCAGGGCATCCTGTAAAGCCAGGGCATTGATCACCGTGGCCAGCATGCCCATCTGATCGGCGGATACCCGGTCCATGTCCTTGGCCTGCTCGGCAACTCCGCGAAAGAAGTTGCCTCCGCCGACCACAATCGCAATCTGAATTCCCAGTGAATGGACATCGGCCAATTCCGCCGCAATCGAATGGATATGAGTCGGATCAACGCCGAAACCCTGGTTTGCGGCCAGCGCCTCTCCGGAGAGCTTTAGCAGCACACGTTTGAAGACAGGGGTCGACATGATCAGTTCCTGGTTCTCGGATTTCGATTCTCAGATTTCAGTTCTCAGACACAGCAAAAAGGGCGCCGCCGGCGCCCTTGAATTCTACTCTGCTTTTGGCTCGGCAGGCTTGGTAATGGCGATAGTCTCGCCGGCATCGCCGACTTTAAAACGGGCAAAGCGGCGGACTGAGATGTTTTCGCCCAGCTTGCCAATCTTGGCGGCGATGAGCTGTGAGATGTTGATGGTCTGGTCCTTGATGAAAGGTTGCTCCAGCAGGCAGACCTCGTCGTAGAACTTCTCCATCTTGCCGGCAACCATCTTCTCTGCGATCTCCGGCTTCTTGCCGCTGGCAATCGCCTGGGACATGGCAATGTCCTTTTCCCGCGCGAAGTCGGCCTCCGTCACATCTTCTTTGCGAACGTATTTCGGATCGCTGGCCGCGATGTGCATGGCGATATCGTGCACCAGTTCCTTGAAGTCTTCAGTGCGGGCGACAAAATCACTCTCGCAGTTGACTTCCACCAGAACGCCGATCTTGCCCCCGGCGTGAATGTAGCTGGCGACCGATCCCTCGCTCGTCACGCGAGCGGCTTTCTTGGCAGCCACGGAGACGCCCTTCTTGCGGAGAACCACGACCGCCTGCTCCAGATCACCCTTGGCTTCGGTGAGGGCCTGTTTGCAATCCATCATGGGCGCCCCGGTCTTTTCGCGGAGCTCTTTGACTTGTGCGGCTGAAATATTCATAAAAGTTCTTTAGTCGGTAGTCTTTGGCCGTTGGCTAAAACCTGCCTACAAACTTTGACCCGCGCCAACGACCCGCGCGGGTCACGCTTCAAACTCGGTCCTGATGTTGATCGAAGACGTCGGCCGAAGACTAACGACGGTTTAATATGCCTGCGTTTCGACTTCGGGCACTTCGCCGGCGCTCTCCGCCGAGGCTACTTCCTTGCGTTTGGTCCCGGCCCCTAACACATCTTCCATGCTGATGTCTTCGCCGCCGGCCTCATCGGTGGCACTCTCCGCCGCCGGGGCTTGGCTGGCAGCATCGGCCGCCTGTGCGGCTGCCTGCATCTCGGCGATCTGCTTGTCGTCGATCATCTGCACGCCTTCGGCGGCAGAGTCGGAAATCTTCGAGGTGAACAGGCGGATCGCGCGCAGCGCATCGTCATTGCCAGGAATCACGTAATCCACTTCGGTGGGATCGCAATTGGTGTCCACCACCGCGACCACCGGAATCCCCAGCTTGCGTGCTTCGCGCACCGCGATCTGCTCTTTGTTCGAATCAATTACAAAAATCGCATCGGGCAACCGGCTCATGTTCTTGATGCCTGCCAGGTTCGCTTCCAGATGCTTGCGCTCGCGCTCGAGCTTGATCACTTCTTTTTTCGGGAGCAGCTCGTAACGTCCATCGGTGGACATCTCATCGAGTTCCTTCAGCCGCTTCACCGATTTCTGCACTGTCACCCAGTTGGTGAGGAGTCCGCCCAACCAACGCTGGTTGACATAGAACATTCCGCAGCGCTTCGCTTCCTCAGCGATCGCGTCCTGCGCTTGCCGCTTCGTGCCCACAAACAGCACAGTCTTTCCCGCAGCAGTCAGTTCCTGCACGAACTTGGACGCCTCTTTGAACATCTTGAGGGTCTTTTGCAGGTCAATAATGTAGATACCGTTGCGCTCCCCGAAAATGTATTCCTTCATCCTGGGGTTCCAGCGCTTGGTCTGATGCCCGAAGTGAACACCTGCTTCGAGCAACTCCTTCATGGTGATATTAGCCAATTAACCTCCTCGTTGAGTCTGCATCCGAAGAATCGAGTTTCAGGTTCCTCGTTTCGTGTTTCCTGAAGTTTGAAACTCGAAACTTGAAACCAGAACCTCTCTTCAGATTGCCATTCCCGTCCCGCGCCCTCCAGGCCGGGAAGAATTTAACACCTAATAAATCTGTTCTTGCTCGTTGATCGTACGTCGTTGGCGAAAGACCAACGACATACTCCCAACGACTGCCTTACCGTTTGCTGTACTGGAAGCGCTTGCGTGCTCCCTTTTGTCCGTACTTCTTGCGCTCTTTGCCGCGAGGATCGCGTGTGACCATGCCCGCCGTTTTCAAACCTTTGCGCAGTTCAGCATTGAATTGCATCAGTGCGCGCGCAATGCCGAGTTTCACCGCATCGGCTTGACCATTCACCCCGCCGCCGGTGACCCGTGCCAGCACGTTGAAGGTGGCCGCCATTTCGGTCGAGACCAAGGGCTGCTTCGCGCTGGCCCGCTGTGCCGGCGTGACGAAATACTGTTCAAAGGCCCGGCCGTTGACTTTGAAATCCCCATTTCCGGGGCGCAGATAAACCCGCGCAATCGCCGATTTGCGGCGTCCGGTTCCGTAGTATTGCACTAAATCTGCCATTCGTAGCTCTCAGCACTCAGCCGTCAGCTTTCAGCTAACAGCCCCTTCTTGAATTTAACCGGGAACGGAGAAACAACTGGAAACTGATCTTTCCCCATTCCTCAATTCCTACGCCAGCACCAGTTCCTGCGGCTTTTGCGCGGCGTGCGGGTGCTTGTCACCCTTGTAGACCTGCAACTTGGTGATCATTTGCTTGCCCAGTTTGCTCTTCGGCAGCATGCGGGAGACCGCGTCTTCCACGATGCGCTCCGGCTTGGTTGTCAGCCGCTTACTGAATTCCTCAGTCCGCAGTCCACCCGGATAACCCGTGTAGTGGTGATAGACCTTCGACTCCGCCTTCACGCCTGTGGTCTTGATTTTGCCGGCGTTAATTACGATCACGTGATCGCCGGTATCAAGAAACGGTGTGTACCGCGGGTTCTCTTTTCCCATGAGGATGCTGGCCACCCGCGAGGCAACACGCCCCAGCGGCTGTTTGGAGGCATCCACGACGTACCACTTGCGCACAATTTCCCCCGCTTTGGGGAAATAGGTAGACATCAGAAATCTCCCAGAAAATGTTAAAGTCCAATGAAAACCGCTGAGTACCCTACATCAAGCGCGGATCGCGCGGGTGTTCAGGCGGGCAACCGCAGTACTACCAAAGACTTAAAGATAACGTAGGGCGTGGAGAATTGTCAACGCGGAGTTACATGGTTATGAAGTGTTTCTTCACGGGCTTTTCGCGGTTCAATATCTTTTCCTCTAACTTCCCCACAAAGCGAGGGAAAGTATTCGGTAACTTCTATTCATAGGCCAATGCTTCAATTGGGTCCTTGCTTGCCGCCTTGAATGCAGGATAAATGGCCCCGGTGAGGGCCCCGACGATCGCAATCAGGGTAGTCTTGCCAATCCAGGCCAAATTCACGTCCATGGGCAGAATCGGCGTCCGGTAATGGATGCCAGCGCCGGCGGCCAAGCTTAGAACCGTACCCAGCACAATCCCGGCAATAGCCAGCGCGGTCGTCTCCCGCAGAATCAGGGCGATGATGTACATCTTGGATGCACCCATTGATTTCAGAATGCCGATCTCCCGAGTGCGCTCCATGACCGCGGTGTACATTGCCTGAAAGATCACAATGAATCCAATGGTCACCGAGATTCCGATCACGATCTTGATAAAGATTGCCAGAGCAGGGATGTTGTCCGGCGTCAGCATCGAAAGATATTCCCGCATGGAGCGAACGTTGTAAGTTTCCATTCCTGGGACGGCTTTGATTTCATCCACCACGGCCTGAGCACTGCTGGGATCGTCCAGCTTTACGTAGAAGGCAGATGCCTTGTCGCGGCTGCCCGTGATTTCCTGCAACGTGGTGATGGGCAGGAATTTTCGCGCGCCTTTCCCGTGTTCAACAATGCCGCACACGCGAAACGTATGATTGAGAATCTCAAGATTGCTGCCAATTTTCACGTGATTGCTGTGGGCAAAAAAATCATCCACGATCACGTCATAGGCTCCCTGGTAAGGTCCCCCCTCGAGGTAGCGGAAGTGGGCGCCCATGGCTTCATAGGAATTCAGGTCGATGCCATAGATCAGCTCCGGCGTACCCGCCGATTGCAGCGCCATCTGCATGATGACTGGCGCAACCGCGCGTACATGACCTAGCCCTGCGATGATGTCCGCGACTTTAACCGGAACCGGCGCGCCGCTGACCGCCAGCAAATTCGCCGACCCCGGCGGAAGCACAATCACGTCTGCGCCAATTCCTTTCTGGCGGGTGCGGGTATCGTTCAGCATGCCCAGCGCAAAGCCCACAATGAGCAAGATCAGCGTGACTTCCAGGGCAACGGCAACGATGCTGATCAGCGACCGCAACGGCCGGTGCGCCAGGTTCGCGACAATCATTTTGTGCATCATGGAAAGTGATTTTACTGCCCCGACTGGCGGCTGCTGGCGCGGACTTGCGTTTTCGTGTCGTTCAGATGTACCACCTCGGCCCCGGCGGGCTTCTCCAGGATAAATTTGTCGTTGGAAAGCTGCCCGTTCAGCTCCAGCTTCACCATGCTCAGGGTGATGTCGTATTCCTCTTGTGGCCGCTTGATTTCGATTTGTGAAGGGAAACTCAGGCCGCTGTATGCCTTGTATTCCCCGTATCGGACATCGGTGATCTGGTTCCCATGGTCGTCATTGACGATTTGACGGTGTGGCAACAGGTCGGTACGGCTGAAAACAATCTTGCGGGCAACGTACCAACCGTTCTCTCCATTGCGGATCACCAGAATTTCATAGTCAGGCTGCTCCAGGAGCAGCTTTTTATTCTTCGGATCAACCACCTGCTCGAAATCCGGTTGCATGACTGCATGTTCGGACTTCGGATCGATGGCCGGAATCAGGAGCGCATCATAAATGTGCTGCGGCCGGAGGTTCTCCAGCGGCTGCTGCGGATTGGGCGTCGCAGCGTCATTATGGCCCTGCACGAAGCGGTTTTTGGGTGGTATCCACAACTTGAATTCTTTGCCATCGCTGACCAGGTCAAATGCCTTCGTGCGCACTATCGGCAGCAGGCCAATCATGCGCAACATTTCCGGCTTGCGGGCGAGAACGTAACCCCGTATCTGCTGGTAGTCGGTGACCCTGCCCTTTTTCGCTCCGCCCACGGTCGTGTCAATGTCCACGGTCGCTTGCATGGACTGCACCTTGGACGCCTGGGCGTTGAGGTAGTCAATTAACTCCGCTTGGCTAGCGGTTTTAAGCGGGGCGGTCGACGCAGTGGGGGTGTATTTGCGCGAGCGGAACAAACAGCCGCTCAGCGGAACGATCGCAAGGAGCAGAAAGAGGACGCGTAACCTGAATAAGTATGACATGAAATATTTGTGTGCCTAAAAACAATCAGTATATATCGTTCCGTGATCAGCCTGTGAAGATGTCTGATGGGGGCAATAACAGTAAATAAGATGCGGAGCCGCCGGGAAAGTCGCGAAAAGATGATCAGGGACGCATTTCCGGGAAACGGGCAACCGCTCGCGCTAACAGAACCTTTCCCTTATCGCCGGAACGCTATCTTACGGAACTTGGCAACGTTTCGATTGTGCTCTTCCAGGCTGTGGGCAAAATTGTGGTGCCCGTTCCCCTTGCTGACGAAGTAAAAGTAGTCACTGGTTGTGGGGTGCAGCGCGGCCTCCAGGGAAGTTCTTCCGGGATTGGCAATCGGCCCCGGCGGAAGCCCGGAGTGACGATACGTGTTGTACGCGGAATCTGCCTGCATATCCTGGTGATGCAAAGCTCCGGTATAGGTACCACTAAGCAGTTCGCCGTAAATGACGCAGGGGTCGGCTTGCAGGGCGATGTTCTTGGACAGCCGGTTGTAGTAAACGCTGGCCACCAGGGGACGTTCCTCGGGAGCGGATGTTTCCTTCTCAATAATCGAGGCCATGGTTACGGTCCGCTGAACATCGTTGGCCAGTCCCATCTGAGTTGCCACTTGCCGAAACTGTTTTACCATCGCCGCGACTAAGTCGTGCATGCTTTGGGTGCGGGTAAACTCGTAAGTATTAGGGAAAAGAAAACCCTCCAGACTTTTTGCTTCCGGAGCCAAATCAGAAACTAATTGCGTGTCCGATTTTGCCACTTCCAGGAACGCCTGCTTTGGCCCCAGGCCGGCGTCCTCAATTGCTTGAGCAATATCGAACATGTTGAAGCCTTCGGGAATGACGACGGTGTGGACGTAAATGTCACCGCGCGCCAGCCTGTCGTGGACCGTGCGAGCGTCGGCTTTCTTGTCGAACAGGTACTCGCCCGCCTTCAGTGAGCGCTGGCGATGAAGGTAATGCCAAAGGACAAACGCATCCGCACTACCGATCACACCGGCCGCCTTAAGCTCGCGAGCAATCCGGCGACTGCTGTATCCCGGACGCAGCAGAACCAACGTCTGCGTGCCCGGTGTGACAGGATCGAGCAAGGCCCGCGCCAGCCATCCCCCCATGGCGAGAACGGCAATCAACAAAAGTGTTAGAAAGGTCCGCAATTCAGCTAGTTTAGATGATTTCCACGGGCGAACGGACAGTCGTTGGTCGTTAGCCGTTGGTCATTGGAGACGGGTCAATAGTTGTTGGTCTTTGGTGGTTGGCGATCGGCTTTCGGCTTGCCTTTTTGGGCATCGAGACTGATGAAGGAAGACTAACGACCGCCTCTCGCCTCCATCCAGCTTTGCAGAATCAGGACCGCCGCCAAGCGATCGACCACCTCCCCACGGCGCTTGATGGACATCTCCGAGTCGCGCAACACGCGATTTGCTTCCGCCGAGGTCAATCGTTCATCCCAAAGATGGACGGGCAAGCCTGTCGCCTTGCGCAAATCGGCGGCAAACTGGCGCATTTTTTCCGACTGAGTTCCTTCCAGGCCGCTCATGCGCAACGGCAGTCCGACTACAATTTCTGCGACTTCGTACTGGCGCACGATTTCGTTCAACCGCGCGAAGTCAGTCCGCTTATTTTTTCGGCGAATCGTGACTAGGCCCTGCGCCGTGATTCCCAGGGGATCAGAAACCGCCATGCCAATGGTCTTCGAGCCGACATCCAGCCCGAGGATTCGTGGTCTTAATTGAGGCGAAGAACCAGCTGGATCGTAAGACACGCTGGTGATTATATGTCCCCGATTGCAGGACGGAGTTACACTACTCCATCACCCATGGCCGAACCCGATCCAATCCAGACAGAAGTCTTCATCCCATCGCCGATCACGGCAGGGAACCGGCCTCGCTATTGGGCGCTGAATGTGATTGGCGTGGCGGTGATTCTTGGAATTTGCTACTACGCCGAAGTAGTTCTGGTCGTCCTACTGGTCTCAATCCTGCTGGCGTTCGTGCTCGCTCCAGTTGTCGATGTGCTCACTCGGGTCCGCTGTCCGCGAGCCTTAGCCTCAGGCATAGCGGTGTTGCTGTTGTTGACGGTTTTGGCGGGAATTATAAATTTTTCCTACAACCAGGCGGTCAATCTTGCGGAAAACCTGCCTAACTACACCAGCCGGATTCGCGACGAGCTCTCTCAATTCCGCAAAAAGGCGGAGAGCCTGGAAGTTCTCAATCCACAGCACGAAAAAGGGGTAGTCAATGTGCGCCCTGCCACAGATTGGGGAAGTCTTTTGACCCAAGGCTTCGGCTCGATGTCCCAGCTTTTACTGGCAGGTTCGTTTGTACCTTTTCTGGTTTATTTCATGTTGAGTTGGCACCATCACGCGCGTTCGGCCACGGTGATGCTGTTTCGCATGCAGCATCGCCATACCGCCTATGTCGCTCTGGGTTTGATTTCCGCCATGATCCGCAGCTTTATGGTGGGCAATTTGCTCATCGGCCTGTTTCTGGGAGCGGTCAGCACCCTGATTTTCTGGCTGTTGCACGTTCCCTTCTTCTATCTCGTGGGATTCGTCAGCGGATTTCTGAGTTTGGTGCCCTACCTGGGGGTCGTCCTGGCGATTGCGCCGCCATTGTTTGTGAGCCTCGATCATCTCGGCTCCCAGGACATCTTCGCCATCGCGATCGCCGTGGTCGCCCTGCATTTGGTGGCGCTCAACATTCTTTACCCAAAATTTCTGGGGAACCGCATGCGACTGAACCCCCTGGCGGTGACCATGGCACTGCTACTTTGGGCTTGGCTCTGGGGAGCGATCGGCTTAGTCTTGGCGATTCCCATCACTGCCGCCATGAAGATCGTCTTCGACCATGTTGAGACGTTGAAACCTTATGGGGCGTGGTTGGGAGAATAGCTTGGGGTTTCAGCCGAGTTTCAATGCCACAGGCACCAGTCCTCATTTTGAAAACGCCCCTCGCATCTTTCTTGCGACCTGCATCAGATGCGGGAACTTCTCTGACATTGTGGTCTTGAGGAGTTTTTCGGGAGCGAATTGATTTCTGAGGGCGGTGTCGTCATAGTGCCCGGTTAAATCGACGAAGGCGAATTGCTCGCCATGACCCTTTTGGATGCAGAACTGAGAATAGGGGAGCGCGTATATCCGAGCACCTACCGCCTCGGCGAAGTACACTGCGAACGGGAACACGAGGGTAGGTTCGAATTTGCTGTGATGCTCCCATACGGATCTTGTGAAATCGTCGCCTCCTACAAAACCACCGCTGCGCACTTTCGGGTACACGCGAATCAGATCAATCGTTATGCCCTTCAGCGTATGATCGGCATCGATGTATGCAAAGTCTAGTTCACCATCAGCGATCTGCTCGATCACCTCACATGTCTTCCCTCGCAAAATCACTCTCTTAGCGGCGGCAAACTCTGTCTTAGCTGTCGTCTCACGGAAGTATTCTTCCAGCACGGAGTCATCGTGATTGGCTGGCTTATTCCAGTCGTTCAAGTGTCTCCACGGGTCGATCATGTAGTATGCCGCCAGACCCTCGCAACGCCGCATAACCTCGGCCGCGAAGTCACCCCGGTAGACGCCTAACTCTGCCATCCGGCGAACGCCAAGCGATCGTATGAACTCAACCCATAACTCGATCCTTGATTGTGACTTGGATAGACACGTTCGCAGAATCTGTTCTGGAGAATCGCATTGTTCGGGCACGCTGCCATACTCCTTTTGGAAGAAGAATCTACTTGTACACGAGTTCTCAATTGTATAGGTGCTCTCGGACGACATCGAAATCGGTAGGATGTGACCACGAGTTCCACTTCTCTCGACGCACGCCAGAAATGGTCGCCCAAAGGTTTGACTTCTTCGCTTGGGTTAAAAGGCCGGTGTGGGACACTTACCCTTGGCAACGTTCGATCAACGAAAAGGGAGTCTTTCAACAATAGCCGGGCGGCTAGGCTTGAAATTCCGAAGCTTCCGGGAATCGCAAATTACTCTTGGCTAGTGCTTTGGCAAGCAACTCTTCAACGTGGCTGTCTTCACAATTCTTTGCCATGGCCAACTCGCTGACCAGGAGATAGCGGGCCCGCTCCAGCATCTTCTTTTCGCGAAAGGAGAGCGGTTTCGCTTGATTTACCTGGAGTAGCCCCTTCAGAACAGCCGCTACTTCCAGCAAAGACCCTGTTCTCATCCGGTCGGAGTTCTCTTTGAACCGATCTTTCCAGTCCGAGTTGTTGCCACACTCTCCATCTGTAAGAAAATCAAGGATTTTCTGGATCTCCCCGTTCTTCACGACACGCCGTAGGCCTACCGTTCCGACGTTATGGAAGGGAATCATGACTTTCAAGCTGCTGGACTGGATTTTCAGGAGGTAAAACTGTTCGACGGTAGCGCCCATGGTACGACTGCTGATTTGCTCGATGATGCCTACGCCATGGTTGGGGTAGACCACCTTGTCGCCTATGTGGAAATGACCGTTGCTACTGAGCATACTGGGCTCCAAGGCGAACAGGGGCAAAGCCATTCTATTCCATCTTGGGATTGAAATCAACCCTAGGGAACCACTCCCATTTAAGTCGGTACGCGCGGATCTATGGCAACTAAGCGCTTATTTATCAGTGTAATAGGCAATCAACAACATCCACAGATGGGTGTAGGGGAACCCCTTAAGGGACCGGAACCCGTCTCGTCTTTCACCTCACCAAACCGTGGCAGGTACGGTGTTTAGGTTTATAATCTCGCGAGCATGACCGATCAGATCCGAAAGAAGCTCCAGGACGAGATCAACGCCCTGGAGCACGAGTTAGTTCACGAGCTGCCCCGCGAGATTAAGAAAGCGGCGGCGCTCGGCGACCTAAGCGAAAACGCCGAGTACCATATGGCGAAGCAGCGCCAGGAGTTCGTCAAGGCGCGCATGCGCCAGCTCGGCAGGCGGCTGGCGGATCTTTCCCTGATCAACATGGGGAATATCCCCAAAGACAAAGTCGGTCTCGGGTCCACGGTTCGCATCTACGACAACACAAAAAACGAAGAGATCGAGTACAAGCTCGTGACGAGCGAGGAATCCGACGTCGCTACCGGGAAGATATCGACTACTTCGCCGATCGGGCGGGCCCTACTGAACAAGAAAGTCGGAGACACGGCCATGGTCGTAACGCCAGCCGGTAAACGCGAAATGGAAGTCCTGAACCTGACCACCATTCACGACGAAGCCGAGGCTAAGGCCTGATGGCCAGGACCTGGACCAGCGCCTTCGGACGCGCCTGCGGCGTTCTTCTCGATTTGATTGTCCGCTGGCTGGCTCTATCCCGGATCAATCCCAATGTGCTCACCTTCCTGGGATTGGTCGTAAACACCGTAGCCGCAGTGTTGTTTGGATCTGCCAATGCCGACAATCAGGCACGGTTGTTTCGTTATGCAGGGTTGGTGATCATCGGTTCAGGGTTCTTCGATCTGGTCGATGGCCAAGTGGCACGCGCCACCAACCGCGTCACCAAGTTCGGCGCCTTCTTCGATTCTGTCATTGACCGCTACAGCGACGCCTCGCAGTTTTTCGGACTGTTGGTCTTTTTCGCCCGCGGAGGCCGCTTCTTTTATGTGGCGCTGGCCGCCTACGTGATGATCAGCGCCATCATGGTCAGCTACAGCCGTGCCCGCGCCGAATCGTTGATTGGCACTTGCCGCGTCGGATTTATGGAGCGCCCGGAGCGGCTGGTACTGGTCATCATTGGGGCCTTATTTAACGTCATAGCGCCGGTCTTGTGGGTGATTGCGGTTCTTTCCACCATTACCGTGATCCACCGCATTCAATACACCTGGAGCCGCACTCGAGTAGTAGAGACAATTTCCAACAGTTCCGGGCAAGCCGCCTAGAAGAAATACCCTTCCACTTGAAATCAGCAACAAGGCTGAATTCACTAGTATCTGTGATGCGTAGCGAGGTCCCCCTCTAGCTTTCTCTCTTGCTTTCCCCTGTCCCCTGATATACAACCCTTCGGTCTCACTTGCACTTTCTCATGCGTGCTGGCCCAAGCTCGCCTGGACTCGTTCATCATCTCTCTGCCCGCGCAGCTGCGAGCATCCCGATAGGAGATCCCTATGTCCTCGTCAAAACTGATCGCGCAAATATCGATGTTTGTGTGGTTGAGCGCAGTCGGCTTCGGACAAAGTGCCGCCACCGGCGATCTGCATGTGACCGTGAAAGATGCCAAAGGTAGCCTGATCACCAACGCCACCATTGCTGCGCGTGATCCCGAGAAGGGCTTTGAGCGCTCCACCACGGTCAATACGGACGGGCAGTACAACGTTCTGGCACTACCTCCCGGAACCTATACGGTGACGGCGGGCGCCCCGGGCTTCGCCAAAGCCACCATCACGAATGTGAGAATCACAGTAGGGCAGCTGGCCGAGTTGCCGGTTGAGTTAGCCGTTGCCGGAACCCAGGAAACCGTTTCTGTCAGCGCCGAGGCAGCGCTGGTTGAGACCGAGCGCGCTTCTTCGACCAATACGATCGAGCAACGCCGGATCGAGAATCTGCCCATCAACGGCCGTAATTACATCAACTTCGCTCTGACAGACTCGCAGGTCATGCGCGACAACGCCCCCAGCATCGGCGCCGCGCCGACCTCCGGGCTGAACATGAGCGGGCAGCGCGGCCGTTCCAATCTGGTGAACGTGGATGGAGCCGACGCGACCGATAACTCGGTGAATGGTGTGCGCTCCACGGTTTCGCAGGAAGCGGTGCAGGAGTTCCAAATCATCTCCAACGGTTATGCAGCGGAATATGGCCGCGCTGCCGGCGGCGTGGTGAACATCATCACGCGCTCCGGAACCAACGACTTTCATGGCGACATCTTTGGCTATCTGCGCAACCGCAGTTTCCAGGCGACCAATCCATTCAGCAACGTATCCGACCCGGCCTATACCCGGGTGCAAGCCGGCGCGGCCTTCGGAGGACCAATTAAGAAAGACAAGACGTACTACTATTTTTCCTACGAAGTCACTCGCCGCCACGAGACCGGATTTTCCAGCATCGGAGCTCCCAACGGGAATTTCGGGTTGGTGCCGTTTGATGCTTCGTCCATCTTCTCCCCGCTGCCAGGGCAGTTCATCATCCAGGTGACACCGGAACAAGCCGCCTTTCTGCAAAGCGGAGCACTCCCTCAGGCAGCCGCTCAGCAATATGCTTTTCTTGCCGGGGGTGCATCCGGCATCGCGCTGAATGGCAGCTATCCGGCATCGTTCGCGACCCTGACCGCGGTAGGCGCAATTCCGACTCCTTCCAACGGCAGCAACCCGCTGACCCAATTTCCCAGTTCATGCAATAGTGCGAATAAGACCTGCAATGGCCTGCCGGCCTCGATGCAACGGCTTATTCTCAACGCGCAGACCGGAAACTTTCCGGTTTTTGAAGGAACCAGCCTTTATTCGCTGCGCCTGGACCACAATGTCAGCAACGACAATCGCATCAGCATGCGCGTGAGTGTCAGTCCCAGCACGGTAACTGGAATCGAAGTCAACGGAGAAAATCAGACCTTCGGGCAAAACGCTTTCTCCCGCACTTCGCAACAGTCTTACCGCGACGTAGCAGGCGTGTTCCAGGATACGTGGACGATCGGCAACAACAAGGTGAATGAGTTCCGGTTCCAGTACGCGCGACGCGGTCTACAGTATTTTTATTCGAGCGCGCCCAGCGGGGGCGATATCGCGGTCAACATTCCGGGGTTTGCTTATATCGGACGGGAACCATATTCCTATATTCAGCGCATCGAGAAGCGCTATCAGTTCACCGACAATTTTTCCTGGTCGCTGGCGCACCACAACCTGAAGGCAGGCGGTGATTTTAACTATCTTCCGCTCGATGCAACCTTCACGGTGAATTACGGCGGGGTGTACGGGTTCGGCAGCCTGGATGCCGGGCAATTCAACTTCCCCGCAGGGGTTCCGCAGTTCTCTCCCATTCAGGCATTCGGGCTCGGTATCCCCAGCACGCTGGTGCAGGGCATCGGAAATCCCAAGGACAGCTTCAGCAACAAGCCCCTGGGCTTATTCTTGCAGGACGCATGGAGGGTTCGCTCCAATCTCACTCTCAACCTGGGGCTGCGGTATGACATCGAATTTCCTCCGCAGCTGGCCAAGCCCAATGCCTTTGCCCAGGCCGCGTATGACCAGCTCGGATTGCAGAAAGGAATCAGCACTGACACCAACAATTTTCAGCCGCGCGTTGGCATCGCCTGGGACCCCAGAGGCGATGGCAAGAGCGTAGTGCGCGCCTCGTACGGCATCTTCTTCGATCACCCACTGCTGGGCCTCTATTTCCTGGGAGACGCTTCCGACGGTTCGAAAAGCGGCCAACTGCTTTTTCCCGGCTCAACTCCTTGCGCGCCGGGCGTTGCTCCGGGAGCCGGCAGCTTGAACGCCACCAATATTTTCCAGGGGATCTTAAATACGCCTTCCTGCTTGCCGCAGGTTCCGGGATACCTCCCCGGCGAGCAACGGTTCGATGCTTTCAATGCTGGACTGTTCATCAACCAGACTTATCTTCAGCCCTCCACTTTCTTTCCGCTGGCCTTTCAACCTTTTGGCTATCCCCAGGGTAAGGGCTTTGTGTACGCCTATTCTCAGCAAGCCAATCTGACGTTTGAGCAGGACTTGGGGCACAGTTTCGCCCTCAGCCTGGCCTACAATTTCAACGGAGGCCGGCATCTCAACCGGCCCATCAACGCAAATACCACGCGCGGCGATCTGCTGCTAAAGAACTGGCAGGCCGCGATTGCCGGCGGGGCCGCATTGCCCACCGATAACCCCCTGTTCGTGAGCGGCTGCAATGTCGGCCCGGGCGGGCCGTACGTGCCGGCGGCTCTGGTTAATTTCTTCCGCCCTTCAGGGTTGAATCCGGCCATCGCGCGGGCGCTACTGTCGAATCCGGCGACCGCGCCCTGCGTACAAGTTGTCGCGCCTTTAGTTCTTCAGGCGGGAGGATTGAACACATCCTGCGATCCCACGACTCTTACCGGCTGCGTACCCTTCACCGACATGGACGCCAATTACTCAAATGGCAGTTCCGTGTATCACGGGCTCACTGCCAACCTGCGCAAACGTTTCAGCCAGAAATATGAATTCCTGGCTTCCTATACCTGGTCGCACGCCATAGACGACTCGACCGACCTGCAATCTCCGCTGGCGCCGCAGGATAGCTACTTCCCCAGCGCGGAGCGTTCCACTTCGCTGTTTGACCAGCGGCACCGCTTCGTTTTCAGTGGCGTCTATCAGAGCGGCCGGCTTTCCGGGAATGGCTTCGCCAGCAAGTTCTTCAGCAACTGGACCCTGGCTCCGATTGTCGAAGTGGCTTCCGGCCGTCCGTTCAACATCATCACCGGGAACCCTGACAACTTCCAGTTCTCGCCCAGCACCGGTCGTCCGAATGTCGTGGCCTCCGGCACGCCGGCCAGCCCGTCGTGCGGGCCGACCGTGGCGTCAAAATTTTCGCCCACTGGATTTTTCCAGGAACCCTGCTACGCCATTTTTGCCGCGCCCGGCGCGACCCCGACACTACAGGCCCTCGATGGCAATTTTCCCCGCAACGCAGGGATCAAACCCTGGACGCTTTTCAGCGACCTGCGGGTGGCTCGGCGAGTCTTCCTGACCGAACGCGTCAACCTTGATCTCATCGCCGACATATTTAATCTCCCTAATCGCTTCAATGTGGCCGATGTGAACCAGTTGTTCAATGCTGCCGGACAGCCAACCTCGGCGTACGATCCGCGGCAGTTTCAGTTTGCGGTCAAAGTCGGATGGTAAAGCGTGTAGGGGCGGGCACTTCTTCGACTAGGCTCTGAATCTGACCGATTTTGCTAGACCTTGAATATGGAGTTTCGACAAAGCTAAGTCGAAGGCTTTTCCGCCCCAATCCTCAGTGTCCACTTGCAGCGTGCAGCACAATGATTAACGGATCCACGTGCTCCGGTTTCAAATACCGGTTCACTAAGAACTTTGTCCCATCGCTCGCCGCATCATAGGAAAAAGTATCGGTCGACGAAATGGCCGCGCGGCCGTGGAACTGGAACAACGGCATTGGTTGTCCAGTGGAGAAAGTCCCTTCATAGTTCACCGAAACGGCGGTCAGCATACCGTCTGGTCCTAGGTAGAAGATTTCTTTGCCATCGCCGCGCCAGCGAGGTTCAGTTCCACCGCCGCGCGAGACCTGCCACTTCCCAACCGTACCAGGAAATGTGGTTACATAGACTTCCCATTGTCCCGATTCGTCAGAAGCGTATGCCAGCCACTTGCCATCGTGGGAAATCTGGCCGTTGCTCTGATTCCCCTTATCCAAGGGAATGGCAGTCACAGTTCCCCCCGACAATGGGGCCAAAACCAGGTGCGAACCGCCTGGGGACTGGTAAGTGCACAACACCTGATGATCGTCCGGGGTCCAGGAATTGGGGAAGGCATCGTCGGAAGCTGGGCCGGCAAACACCATTCGTTCTCGTTCCAACCCTGACGCTGGTTTCACCATGAGCGCCGTTCCGCTGGAAACGTTGGCTCGGTACGCAATCTTGCGGCCATCGCGTGACCATACGCCGACCACTTCTTCCGCCGGATCAAAGGTAAAGCGCATGTTGCTGTTCGCGCCGGCTACCCAGACGTCAACATTATTGGCCTTGGGAAGAAGTGGTCGGCGTATGGTCACGCGATGGCCGCAAGATTGCGTACCGAGCCAACGATGGATCGAAGGGGACACTGACCAGGCGCTGGCCATCATCCACGTAGAACAAACGGCCGGAAGAATAGGCGAAGCTGGAGTGGCAGGGAATAACCTGCTTGGCATGCTTGGCGTCGTCCAGCGAACTGACATAGATGGCGTTGACCTTGTCGCCGGGTTCGTTGATAAAATTGCCCGCCCAAAATAGAAAGTGATTACCATCGGGCAGGAAAACAGGCCAGCGATGAGTGACCTGCTTTTCCGGACGCATTTCGTCAGTCAGTGGAGCTGCGCCGGAGCCGTCCTCGTTCACACGCCAGAGTGCGGCCCCTGAGTCCGGGGAGTAAATGATGACGCCCTTTCGCCCCCAGCTCCCGCCACGGGCGTGAAGCACACCCGCCAGAACCTGGGGCGTCCCGCCGGAGGTTGCAACTTTCTGCAATTTCCCCTTAGCGAAAAATCCGACCGTGGAGCCATCCGGAGACAGAAATGGGTAGCTCACTCCCTCTGTTCCTGGTATCAATCGTGCTTCCGGCGAACCGATACGTTGCACATAAAGAACCGGCAGTCCGGAATTTCCGTCGGGGGAAACAAACGCCAGGGTAGAGCCATCGGCAGACATTGCCAGGTGGCTGACTTCTCCAACGACGGGAATAGCGAATTGCTGAGCTTCCACTGAAACTGGTCGCCGCGCGAAAAACCAGGTCCCCGAGGCGACCGCAATCACTCCCGCGAAGCCCACCGCCCATCGCAGAAGAGAGAATCTTGGACCAGCCGTGGCTACCCGGCTGGCGCTGGTATCGCTTCCCGAGAGCGCCGACATGGCGAATGACAAGTCCTTTGCCGACTGAAAACGCTGGTTCGCGTCTTTTTCCAGACACCGTCGCACAATCCGGTCCAGCGCAGGCGAAAGCGGATGCAACGGATTGCTCACCTCCGGTGGATCTTCGCGAAGGATCGCGGTCATGGTTTCCGCCGTGGTGTCGCGGCGGAATGCCCGCTGGCCAGAAAGCATTTCGTAGGCGACTGCCCCGAAGGCAAAAATGTCAGTGCGTGGATCTGCTGTCTCGCCCCGGACTTGCTCGGGCGCCATGTAATTCGCGGTTCCCATGACCGTACCAGCGGAGGTTTGCGCGCTGGTCATGGTTGGCCCGTTTGACTCGTTGGTTTTCTGGGACACCTTCGCCAGCCCAAAGTCGAGGATCTTCACGCGGCCGTCTTTGGTGACGAACAAATTGTCCGGCTTCAAATCACGATGAATGATGTCTTTGTCATGTGCTGCGGCCAGGCCTTGGGCCACTTGAGCGCCGTACTCGATAGCTTTGCGCTGGGGCAACGCTCCGTGTTCCAGGATTTCACGCAAGCTTTGACCCTCGAGCAGCTCGGAGACAAGAAAGGGAGTTCCGTTGTGCTGTCCGACATCATGGATGGAAACAATGTTGGGATGATTCAGGGCGGCGACTGCATGGGTTTCCTGTTCAAACCGCCGCAGGCGGTCGGAGTCCCGAGCGAACGATTCCGGAAGAATCTTCACGGCGACATCGCGTCCCAGGCGTGTGTCGCGGGCGCGGTAGACCTCTCCCATGCCGCCCGCTCCCAATGGTGATTGGATTTCGTAAGGCCCGATCTTGGTTCCAGCTGCCAGGGTCATGAATGGTCACAGGATTATAGCCGCATGACTGCTCGGAAAATGGAGCGAACCGGGCGAAGCGAAGTGGCAGGTCTGTGAACCTCTTGCCGTCCATGAGAACGGGGAGTAACATCCCCACCCGGTTCCGAAAGTAACCGTGGCTAACCCCATCGGGCCGTTGACCCATCTAAATCGGGGATGTAGGATTTAAGCCTCGCAGGGCGCCAGGCGCCGTGAGTATAGCGGTAAGTCATAGATAAAAAATGAGATTTCCAAAATATTATCTATCGATCGCGCCGCTTTCGGCGTGGCTTTTGCTGGGCACAGCATGTCAAAACACGCGCCCGGCAGGTTTCATGCCTCCGGCTCAGGCTACTGCACCTGAACTCAAGAAAGCTGCGAGACCGGCCCCAGCTGCCACGGTACAAACCCTAACCAGCGAACCTGAGCTTCTCACGCTGCCAAAAACGGACCCAGTGGCCGACTTGGTTGCTTTGGTTGAAAAGCAATATCAGGCAGGAATGGTCAACTTCAAGGCGGGACGCCTGGATGCTGCCAAGCAGAATTATGACCGTGGGCTCGACCTGCTGGCAAGAAGTGGCGTCGACGTAAAGTCCGACCCGCGTTTACAGCAGGCGTTCGACCAGCTTCAGACTTCCGAGAAAAGCATTCGGCAGCAAGATGCGCAGCAGGAGCAGGCAGAGCAGGAAAAACCCGCCGAGCCAGCCCCCATCGACGAAGCCAACGATGTAACCCCGCCGGTCGACGCCAATACCAAGGCCAAAGCAGAAGCGGAGATCAAAAATACCCGCTCCGATCTGCCGCTCATGATGACCGATCAGGTAGCGGGCTATATCGACTACTTTTCCGGTCGCGGACGCGAGAACTTCGAGAATGCGCTGATCCGCAGCGGCCGCTACCGCGAGATGATCCAGCGGACCTTTAAGGAAGAAGGCATTCCGCAGGATTTAATCTACCTGGCCCAGGCTGAGTCCGGTTTCCATCCCTTGGCCTTGTCGCGCGTCGGTGCTCGGGGTATGTGGCAATTTATGAGCAGCCGCGCTCGTGGATATGGATTGCAAAGGAGCCGTTGGGTGGATGATCGGCAGGATCCGGAGAAAGCTACCCACGCGGCGGCGCGCCACCTGAAGGACTTATACAAGCAGTTTGGAGATTGGTACCTCGCCATGGCGGCGTATAATTCCGGCCCCGGCGGGGTGCAGAGTGCGGTCAAGCGCACCGGCTATGCCGACTTCTGGGAACTCTACCGGCGCAACGCTCTACCGCGCGAAACTCGCAACTATGTACCCATCATCCTGGCCGTGACCATCATGGCCAAGAACCCCGAGCAGTATGGGTTGGATAACCTTCAACTGGACCAGCCAGTCCCTTATGACACGGTAAAGATCGACTACCCGGTCGACCTCCGCCTGGTGGCGCAATGCGTGAATGTGACTCCGTATGCGCTCCAGGATTTGAACCCGAGCCTGTTGCGCTGGACGACTCCGGAGAGCGGCGAATTTGAACTTCGACTGCCGGCCGGAACCAAAGATCAGTACGCGGCCGCAGTCGAACCAATCCCAGCCGACCAACGGGTATGGTGGCGATATCACCAGGTGACGGCGGGAGATACATTGTCTTCGATTGCCCGCGTCTACCGCACCACGCCAGCCGCCATCTCTACCGCCAACGGCCTGGCTCCCGACGCCGAGCTAGCCGCCGATAGCCACCTGGTTATTCCCATTACGCCGGGTAAGCACGCCGCCTCCGAAGACTCGCAATCCTACGCCAAGCACATTACTCGCTATCGCGTGCGCCGGGGTGACACGGTACAAAGGGTGGCCGACAACTTTAACGTCCCTCCAAACATGGTGCGCCGCTGGAACCATCTTCGTGGGAACAGCTTGGGGGGACGCCGGGTGCTTTACCTGCATCAACCCATAAGCCCGCTGGCTGTGTCCGCAACCGCGGTATCGAAGTCCCGGCCGCAAAAAGCCAATCCGGCGAACCCCAAGGCTTCGACAGTGCGCCACCAGGTTAAACCGGGAGAGACACTTTACTCTATCGCGACCGAGCACCACACTACGGTGGAGGTCCTGCAACGAGACAACGGCATCCTCCCAAGTATCAGGCCTGGCATGGTACTGGTCATCCATCCGAACTAGATATTCCTCGAATATCAGGTCAGTTTCCCGGTGTGACATTTTTGCGACACCTTGCATGCGCACAGGAGAATCTCGTGTAATATGCCGGGAAGGACGGCCATGTATTGGGCATGTTGCTGCAAAAGCGGGCGTGCTATAATCGCCCGCCGTTCGAGATAACGCGAAGTCTTTCTGGTTTTATTTTCAGTTTCCTTAGCAGCAGCTTTTGCCCCAGCAGGGCTCAATCAGGAGGAACGATGAGTTTTGACGAGACGCTTTACGGACGTGACGACGAGATGGACGAGTTTGGCGACAACACCTACGGCGATTCCGTGGATGAAAACGCCGAAGAAGAGGAAGAGGAGGAAGAAGCCGAAGTTCCAGCTATGAGTGAGCCGCCGATGATGACGCCTCCTCCTGCCCCTCCGAAGCCGAGACCTGTAGCCAGAAAGCCGGCGCCCAAGAAGCCGGCGTCGAAAAAACCAGCGCCCAAGAAACCGGCGAAGAAAAAACCTGTGAAGAAGGCCGCGAAGAAAGCAGTGAAAAAAGTAAGCAAGAAAGCCGCAAAGAAAAAGCCCGCGAAGAAAGCCAAAAAAGGCAAGAAACGCGGACGCCGTTAGAGTGTGAGTTCACAGGGAAGCGGGGGTTTTGCCCTCGCTTCCCGCCCTGCTTGTTACTTCTTCGCTTGCACCGCCTCCAGGCACTTTCCGTATAGCTGCAACAGGTCGTCGGCATATTCTTCGGGCTTGGCCGCCGTTCCGCCGCCCTGGAAGCCCACTCCTCCCCCAGAACTGGTCTTGCCATAGCCTGTGGTCATAGCCACGAATTTCATCAAATCCAGCGCAATGTCTTCATTACGGCGCGAACCTAGCGACATGCCGGGTACCTCCATGAATGCCTCCGAGGGGACCGAAATAAGGTTGGGTACTTCACCGTCCATCGCGCTGATGATAGCAGAAGGCGGCTGCCGCTAGGCCCGCTCTGCCATGCCCCGCATGCGTTTGCCGGTGACGCTGCCGTGAACCCAGGAGAAGATTCCCACAAGAAAATAGGACCATCCCGCCCAGGCTGGAGAAAAGTAAGAAAATCCGAACGAAATGACTCCCACTGCCAGATGGCCAAGGTTCCTCTGAATAGACCTGCGAGTGGCGTAAGTTTCGACCTCGTTCAAGCCCAGCGCTTTGCGTAGGGAGTAAGCATGCCAGTAAAGCAGCGTGAATAAGGTGAAGACGGCAGCCCATCCGATGGCATAAATCCGCATCAGGTTCGCGGCTTCGGAGTCAGCGGTGAGCATGGTCTCGTGTGAGCCAACCATCCTCCCGAGAATCAGCGTGAACAAGAACTTCAACGGATAAACGTAAAACAGTACGACAAACAGCAGCGCCACATTCAGAACCACGGTGCGTGCATCTTCCAGACCGTAGCGGCGAGAAAACGAATAGTGCTCGTACCAGATCAGCACTAATTGGGTGAAGCACACCGCGAAGGGAAGAAAGCCACGCATGTCTTGCATCAGTTCGGAGTAGTTGTGAGGCACTTCCAGAGAGACCACTAACAGGGTAATGGCGAAGCCGAAGACGACATCGGAGAAAGCCTCGAGGCGCGTGATCTCCCCGGCGCGCCAGCGGAAGTACTTGTCGGGCAACATCCGGTGGTGAGCGGGTTTTGCTTCCTGGGTTTCGCGCATGGATTCATGCCTCTCTGACTTTGGCCGCGATTATAACCGGAATTCCCGTTGGCCCCTTTCCCGGCGTTCTCATTGCCCCTGGGCTGAAAAACCGTTCGCCACGGAGAGCACGGAATCAATCGAGGCGAACTGGGGCAAGTCAGTAGATCGGCAGCGCGCCTTCTGGGCGGGTCTTCCACCTGCGATGCACCCAAAGCCATTGATCGGGATATTGGCGCACATAGTCTTCAATGATTTTAGTGAATAGCTGGGTATTCGCCGTAGTATCGGACTCAATGTCATCGGAGCGGACGAGTTCGACGGCGGGGTCGAAACGCAGACGATACTTTCGCAGCACAGGATCCCAGATCGTGAACGTGGGAACCACGGCGGCATCCGTGCGCAAGGCGATTCTCGCCAGACCGCTGGCGGTGCAAGCAGGTATTCCGAAAAAATCCACGAAGATTCCCTGCGGAGGAGTCATGTTGGTGTCCATGAGGATGCCCACAACCTCGCCCTTTTTCATGGCGGCCAGCAGCCCGCGAACAAAATCGTCCTTGGGAACTACAGTATTGCCGTGCATGGTGCGGTATTGGCGGATCATGCGGTCGAGGTAAACGTTGTCCATCGGCCTCATCACCACGTGCATCCAGTGACCGTGCATGGAATGGGTGAAGGCGGAGAGTTCCCAACCGCCGAAATGAGCGGTGAGGAACAACACTCCCTTGCCGCGGGCATAGGCGCGCTCGTAGTTTTCAAAGCCGTCGTAGACTACAACCTGCCCGACGTTGTTCAGCGTGTATTTGGGAAAATGACAGATCTCCGCCAACTGGCGGCCCAGGGAGGTGAATTCTCCGCGCAGGATTCGGGCGCGCTCAGCTTTACTTTTTTCCGGGAACGCCAGGGCCAGGTTGCGCATCCCCACATTTCTGAGGCGCGCATGGAGAACGTAAATTGCCTGAGCCAGGGCAATACTAATCACACGCGCGAGCGGGCGAGGCAGGACGCCAAGCAGCTTAATGATGATCCAAGCCGGGGCGTACTGAAGTCGTTGCAGCATTCCTTGGGCGAAGCGACAGCAGCACTAAGAAATTCTTTTCTCACGTCCTCAGCGATTTCTCTGCGCTCTCCGCGCTTTTAGATTTTGAATCTTTGCCGGCACAAAAGCAAAATCTCAGACCGCAGAGGCCGCTGAAAAACCTGCGCAGAAACCGCCGAGGCAATCCCAATGGCGCGGCTATCTTGCCGCAGCCTCCTTCGCCCATTTGGCCAGACTCGACAGGAACGGATAAGCCGACTGGGGCGGGTCAATGGTGCCTTGCAGGGAAGTCTTGAAAGGCACCATGCGGCCGTAGAATTCGCGCGTGCTGTTCTTATCCTGTTTCACGGTTGCGCCAGCCAACTCTAAGCCGGCAAAAACTCCCCGCGCCCGTGAATAGGTGAGAATCTGCGCTCGCATCTTCCAGTCGGTATCGGCCGAAGCGTGACGGCCCACAGGGCCTGCCGCTGCGCTGGCATCGGCGCCGACTTTAAACTTACTGGATAGCAGACTGTCCATGCCATTCTTGTTCATAATCAGCATGACCAGATCCACGGCCTGGCCGCCGATCTGAAGGCCAAAACTGCCTCCTCCGACCATGAAAAATGCCGGCGCACTCCATCCCTTGGCGGTGCGGCAACTGGCTACGCCGCGGCCATATCGGGCACCCACGATGAAGCCGGCCTTAAGCATGGAAGGCACTACCGCGACGCATTCCGCAGACCCCAGAACCTCTTCGGGAATTCGTTGATCTCCAGTGGCCTGGATTTCGTCCAGCACCGTGCCCGCCGCTTGTATGCGATCCACGGCCTTGGATTCAGCTGCGGGGGGATCGTCGCCAAAGGCATTGCCGATCACGGACGCCAAGAGACACAACAGCAAGATTCGATTCATTGTTAAACCTTCCTCATAAAAAGCCGATATCTATAGTTGGATGCTCTGATTCTAACGGATTGCCCCGGATGAATGGTTGCTGATGAGGTTCTGGTCCGGAAGGCCCGGCGACGACAAAAAAATGCGGGGCTGGTAGCGGTGACCCTAAATCTCCGCTCCCAACCCCGTCTCCCAGGTTCTGTGGTAGGTGATGCGAGTATGGCGTTGCAGGCCGCAGCCGGCAAGATTACTTAGGCCATTGTCCCAAAGTAATGGCCGGATTCGCGCTCGGCCCGCTAACAGAATCAGCCTTATGGGGCCGTTTTCAGGGGTCTCCGCGTGAGCCAAGCCGCAAGAGTTCACCGAGAATTTGGCTTGTCTCGCGCATAGGCGCAAAAGGCTCGAGAATGGCGGGTTTACTGGTAGTTGTGGCTGATGGGCAGGAGCCGATGCCCTCGGCAACGCGGCATCGGGTCTTCCTGGTGGGCTGGAATGAATCTAAGCCCGCTTACTTGGCGGTAACCAGCGAATGGGTGATCGCGTGAACCGAGAGTGCGATCCGGTTCTGCACCCCAACCTTGCGCATCAGTTTCGCGACGTGGGCCTTCACCGTACGTTCTTCGATGCCCAGCGCCGAGCCGATCTCTTTGTTGGAGCGGCCGGCCACCAGCATCTCGAGAACTTCCTTCTCGCGGTCGGTAAAGGTCACGCGGCCTGCCGGGAAAATGCGTCCCGGAGAAGTGCTGACGCGTTCGATGAACATGGAGAGCACTTTGCGCGGCGCCCAGACCGATCCCTGGTTCACAATGCGTATGGCTTGGACAAACTCGGTGGGTGAGGCCGCTTCATCCACATAACCCTTGGCGCCAGAGGCGATGGCTTTGAGGATTGTTTCGTCGTCCATGCCGGAGCCGGTTACGATAATGCGTAGATCGGGCCGTGAAGCTTTCAGGCTGGCCATCAGGTCGAACAGGTTCTGGCCGTTGCGGTTCCCGAGCAGGATGAGGTCTATGTTGGGCTGCGTGGTGATGTCGGACACAGAGGCCGAAATCAACTCGAAATCGGTTTCGGCATCGAAGAGCGCGCGAAAGCCTACGAACCGTAGCGGATCGCTTTCCACTACAGCAATGCGAATCAGCGGTTTTCTAGCTGTTGCAGCCTTCATAGGTATCCTATGTTGCTAGGTCTTGCGATCAAGCATAAATGGATTTGTGTTTATATTGAAAGACTCGGGAATACATATACGATTACGCCAGTAACATGAGAGGAACCCCATGACAATGGCTTTGGACACGGCAAAAGCGTGGCAAATCGCAGCGATAGCCGCAATTTTATTGGTGATTTCGTTGGCTTCGTCAGGACAAACCGGAGGGTCTCCGCAACCCCCCGCAGTTGCGCAGCAATCCGCGCCGGAGAACTCGCAGACATCTGCTCCTTCTGCGCAGCCTGCATACCAGCCCAAATTTCCCGGCGACCCTGCGCGCTCGGAGCCGGAAGCGCGGGCGCTGGGGTACATGCGTACAGTCCTGCGCGCCCAGAAGGAATTCAAAAAGAAGAACGACCACTATACGTCTTCTCTACTCGCTTTAGTACACACCGGTTCCTTCACCCGGCGCATGGCAAACCCGGATCGCGGAGACTACACGGTCGGTTTCAAATCGCAAAAGGACGGCTTCGAACTAACGTTGACCCCAAAAGAATTGAACGCCGAACACCGTTCCTTCTATGCCGACGAGCACGGCGACATTCACGCGGACGAGGAAAAGGCGGCCGACGAGCATTCGCCGAAAATCAAGTGAAAACTAGGTGCCCGGCTTGACCTGAACAGCGCGGTCGTTTACGTAGGTGACGAGGAGAGGGTTGCCGTGGTTGGGATAAGTGACGGTCCGGTTTTCGGCGTCGTGCAGGTTATCCGGCGAACCCATTCCGACAGCGAAATCAGCTTGTAACTGGTTCATGCCGGGCCGCACCTCGTGCCTGGCGATTGCATCCCATACATCTGCCGGCCAGTGCTTGTAGAGCTCATGCGGGTCCTGCACGAACAGCATGTCGTCGGAATAGATCGTATAGTTGCTGCCCTGCATCATGCCGATCGGGAAAGCATAGCTCTTGCCCTCCTTTTGGAAGACCGCCATGACCTGTTTCTGAGCTGGTTTTCCGGGCGTACTGTCGGTCACCACGTCTGTAATCTGAAGTTCCTCAATCGGGGCAAGCGTGCCCGCCTCGTGGGCGAAATCGGTCCGTCCGCCGGCGGCATTGTAGGGATAGTAAGTAAACCGGTAGCCATCTCGTACCCATACTGGTTGCCGGGTCAACTCGCGGGCTGATCTCAGATCATAAGGATGCAGCTTCTTTGGTGTGACATAGTAATCCGCCCGCAGTGCCGTTTCCTGCTTCACCGGTGCGGCACTCGATTGATGTCGCTGGTAAAAGATGTACCCGGTGCGGATGGCTGCGATGGCAATCCCGGCGGCCAGGAGCAACTGGATCTTTCTGGTCGTTTCCGGACTCATGGTCGTACCTTTGCAGAGTTGGTAGACTTGAAAAGGAGACCAACATGCCGGTTGTGACTGAAAGCGATGTGATGAGCGCGCTGAAGCAAGTCTATGATCCTGAGATTCCGGTGAATATCGTTGACCTGGGTTTGATCTATGGTGTCCACTTTGAATCCGTTGAGGAAGACAAACAAGATGTCACGGTAGAGATGACGCTCACCGCGCAGGGTTGTCCGGCCCACGTCATGATCGGCGAAAATGTGAAAGCCCGGGTGGAACAACTGCCCGGCGTGCGCACAGCCTCCGTCAATGTGGTCTGGACTCCGCCCTGGACCCCGGAACGGCTAAGCCCAGACGCCCGCAAGCAGTTGGGAATCGAATAGAGAACCGCGGGCTAGCTGAGTTCATCCCAGGCATCGCGCCCACGACGCTGGGCGAATTCCGCAAGCCGTTCGCTGGCCCGGGAAGCAAACTCAGCCAGCTGCATCCCGCGGCTGAAGTAATCCGGCAGAGCGCGCCGGACTTTGGTGAACTGTTCAGGGTATTCTGTCGCCACAGTCACCAGGCTTACGCCTGCCAGCAAAATCCCGGCACCTGGTTTCTTCTTGAGAAACATAATTGCACTACCAGCCGCCGCTCCTGCCACCAGCGCCTTCTTCCAGTTCTCCATTGGTTTCCCCCAGACTCATTCTAGAACGTATTACTGTAGCGCCAGCTGTCCCAGGGGGCGTCTCGCCCTGCACTTCTAATAAATCGTGTATCCCGGCGCTGGCGTCCGCAGGTCCGGCTTGGTGGCCATCAACAGCAAAGCCCCGGTGCGCTTGAACGCCCGCAAATCGTCCAGACTGTTAAATGACTTTGTTTTGTAGTCATCCGGGGTAGGTGTGTCATCCGGAATCTGCCGCGCTTCCACGTTCTCGAAAGCATGTTTCTTTAGCAATTCGACATATTCCGCCGCCGACCGCACATGCACCGGGACTTTCAGCTGATCCACCCATTGCAGGGAGTAAGGATTGTCTTTGTAGAGATTGATGAGAATAAACATCCGCCCATGCGGCGCTATCACGCGAAACAGTTCGGCCAGAGCCCGGTCCTGGTCGGTGTAATAGTAAAACGACTCCACCGACAGCATCTTGTCGAAGAAATTTTCCTCCCAAGGAATCTGCTGCGCCGATCCCCAGACATACAGGATGTTTTCAAAATCCTTCGACAAGGCCCGCGCCTGGCGGATCATTTCGTCCGATACATCCACTCCCACGACCTGGCCAAACCCTTCCGGCCCATCGGACACCAGTCGCGCCATCAGCCGGGTGGCCCATCCCGAGCCGCACCCGAGGTCAAGTACGCGCTCGCCAGGACGCAAGTCCATCAAGCGGATAGTTTTTTCCGTGATGTCAAGATGATGACGCTCCATCTTCTCGCCTTCGCCTTGTTCGGCCCAGCGATTGAATTCGAATTGCAGTCTTTCATCTGGCGACGGGTTGGGCATATCAGTTCTCGGTTCTCAGAAACCAGCTTAACTATGCTACATTTCCTTTCCGCATGTCTCCAGAGCCTGAGACCCCGCCCAAGCAAGAATTGCTGTATTGCCCGCGATGTGCCCGCGAGGTAGAGGACCCGCTTAGCTGCGGAGACTGCTCCGCAATCATCTGTCGCCGATGCGGGACACCGCTGGAGTCTCCTGATGAATTGGGGATCGGATAGCTCATGAGCTCAACGCCGGCCGGCGCGAAAGCCAAGCCTACGCTGGTTCGCGGGTTGTCGCTGACCGATTCCGTGCTGCTGCTTACTGGCGGAATCATTGGGGCCGGCGTTTTCCTCACCCCGAAAGACATCGCCGCGGTGCTGCATACGCCAGCATGGTTCATCGGCGTCTGGGCGGTTGGCGGAGTCATCGTCATGTTCGGCTGCCTGGCCTTCGCCGAGCTAGGGGCGATGTTTCCCGAGGCGGGTGGGCCCTACATCTACCTGCGCGAATCCTATGGAAGCTTCGTGGCGTTTCTTTACGGGTGGATGGTGCTTACGGTTTACAACAGCGGGGGGATCGCTGCGCTGGCGGTCGGCTTTGGAGCCTATTTCGCTCCCAGCGTTGGCCTCGACGGCATGGCTCCATTGCTGGTGTTTCGATCGTGGACGCTGACTCTGGCGCAAGCCTTGGGCGTTTTGAGCGTAGCCGTTCTCACGGCGGTGAACGTCTATGGCTTGCGCAGAGGGGCGATTTTACAGGACATTTCCAGCTGGCTGAAGTTCGCTGCCATCGGAGTCTTCCTGGTGCTCGGGATTTTTTCCAGCCGAGGCAGTTGGTCTCACTTCTCTTCCGCTAGCAATCCGTCGCAGCCGCTTGATCTGCGAACGCTCGCGCCGGCGTTGGGGGTGGCGCTGATTGCGGTCTTTTGGGGATATGACAGCTGGACTTACATCGGCTGGGTTGCTGGAGAAGTGAAAGAGCCCAAGCGGAACATCCCGCGATCTCTGGTGATCTCGATCCTGGTGGTGGGCGGTATTTATGTCCTGATGAACGTCCTGTACGTGTACGCGATGCCAATCGCCGAGATTGCCCAGCACGAAACCATTGCCAAGGCCGCGGCGGAGCGGTTGTTCTCTCCCCGCGCAGGGATTTGGATTTCGGCGATGATTGCGTTGTCCTCGTTCGGCGCTACTTCTGCGGCAATTCTGGCTGGGGCGCGGGTTTACTACGCCATGGCTGCGGATGGATTGTTCTTCCGGCGCATGGGAGTGGTCCATCCCAAATGGCGCACTCCCGCCTTCAGCCTCATCGTGCAGGGAATCTGGGCTTCGATTCTCACCATGAGTGGTAAGTACGATGAGCTTTTTACTTTCGCGGTGTTCATGGGAGTCCTTGCTTCCTGCCTGACGGTGGTCGCGTTGTTTGTCCTGCGCAGCAAGTATCCGGAGATGGCGAGGCCCTTCCGCTGCACTGGGTACCCGGTTGTTCCGGCCATCTTCGTTTTGGTTTCAGGGGCGTGGGCACTCAATACTCTGGTGGAGCAGCCCAAGGCTGCGCTGGGTGGGCTGGTCATCGTGCTCATAGGTGTGCCGGGCTATTTGTATTGGAAGCGGAGTGCCAGGAAAGCTCTTGCGGTGAAGTAACATGGATTCGACTCCCCGCGCGCAAGAACTTTCCACGCCAAAGCGCGTCCTCGGCTTCCGCGACCTATTCTTTTTCTACGTGGTCACCGGCATCAGCCTTCGGTGGATCGCGTCCGCTGCCAGAGCCGGTCCCAGCGCCATTGTGGTTTGGTTGGGAGCGTGGCTGTTTTTCTATGTTCCCCTGGCACTTTCCGTCATCGAGCTCTCTTCACGATTTCCGGATGAAGGTGGCCTTTATGTCTGGACCAAGCGCGCGTTTGGTGAATTCCCCGGATTTCTCTGCGGCTGGGTTTACTGGACCAGTTACTTCCCCTATCTGCCCGCCGCGCTCTATTTTGCCGCGGGCAACGCGCTCTACGTTCACTATGCTTCCTGGGGACACCTTTCTCATCATGCTGGGTACTACGTCACTTTTTCTCTTATAACCTTGGCGTTGGTCACGTGGATCAACCTGGCCGGTCTCAGCGTGGGACGCTGGCTGCACGATGCCGGCGCGCTAGCCATGTGGATCCCCGCTGCCATCATCCTGGTCATGGGAGTCCTCGCATGGCACCGCTCCGGATCGGCAAATTCCTTCGACCTGCATTCCATGGCGCCCAGGATGCAGCTCAAAGGCATGATGTTCTGGTCACTGCTGATCTTCGCCTTTGGAGGATCAGAAACCGCGTCCTTCCTGGGGGCAGAGATCAAGAGAACAAAGCGTACTTTGCCATTCGCCCTGCTTGCGGGCGGCTTTACCGTGGCTCTGTGCTATGTGCTGGGGACCCTGGGCGTCCTACTGGCATTGCCAGCCGGAGAGGTCGGAAATCTGCAAGGATTGATGCAAGCGGTCGCCCGAACTGCTGAACGGGTTGGCTTCAACCATGTAGTGCCGGTCACGGCGTTCCTGATTGCTCTAAGTAGCGTCGCGGCAGTCAGTGCTTTTTTGGCTGCGACCGCGCGATTGCCGTTTGTGGCTGGCCTCGACCACATCCTCCCCTCGGCGTTTGGAAGATTGCATCCGCGTTCGCGCACGCCTTGGGTGGCGTTGATCGTGGAGGCTGCGGTTGGCGCAGTATTTCTGCTACTCGGGCAATTCATGGATAGCGTCAAAGGTGCTTACGATGTGCTGGTCACCATCGGCGTGATCACGTATTTCATTCCTTATCTTTTCCTGTTTGCGGCCATGCTGAAGCTGCAAAGCCAGCCCGTGAGCCAGGATGTAATCCGAACTGGGGGAGGAAAGTTGGGAGGACGAATCATCGCCATGGTTGGGCTGCTGGTCTCAACCCTGGCAATCTTCCTGTCGTTGATTCCAGAACCGGAGGAGGCGCATAAGCTGCTAGCCGTTGCCAAGGTAGTGGGATCAACCATCGTCCTATTGGGAATCGGCACCTGGATTTACTGGGCAGGGAAGAGAAAGGCGTGAGTTTGCAGTTTCTGTTTCGCCGCCGGGAGGGCTGAGGTAAACGCTCCGTTACGGCGTCTCATTAACTTCTAAACCGGAACCGCCGTTTTTCTCTCAGGATTGAAGAATGGCAGCTTGACCACATTGGCGGTCACATTCTGCCGCATGGCTTCAATGGTGATTTCCACCTGCAATTTGCCGCCCAGGGTCGCGTGCGCTGTTTCTATGCTGGCCAGCGCAATCATCTTCTTGAGGACGGGAGACCAAGTCGTGGTGGTGGCCTTGCCGACTTGCTTGCCGTCAGCGTAAACCGGCACCGGCACACGCGAAGCCTGGCTCGGAGCGGCCGGGGTAAGTCCAAATTGTTCGTAGCGGGCTTCGACTTCGGTCCAATCGATTTCGAGGCCGACCAGTTGCCGCGCTACGCCGCGCGCCTGGTCATGCAACAGCGCCGATCGCCCAATAAAATTCTGTTTTTCCAGATGCACCATCCTGGCGAAGCCGAGTTCGTAGGGGGAAAACTTTTGCGAGCCGATCAGGGCTTTCTTGCTGCTGACATAGTCCACCTCGATGAGCAACAGGCCAGCCTCAACTCTGGCTACATCCAGCGCCAGCATGCCTGCGGCATGCAGATCAAAGTGCTTACCTGTCTCTACGAGGGCATCCCAGACCTTCAGGGCGTCATTCCAAGGGGCCCAGATTTCATATCCAAGATCACCCGTGTAACCGGTGCGGGAAATGTCCACCTGCACGCCGGCAATCTTGCCACGGGTCATGCGGAAATATTTCAGGTTGGTGATGTCGGCCTCAGCTGTGTTTTTGAGAAGCTGGCCCGAAGTCGGGCCTTGCAGGGCAAGAGCAGCAACTTTTTCCGAGATGTCCTCGACTTGCACATCCATATTCAGCCCATTCTGGCGGAACCAGCGCAAGCTGGGGTCGGCAGCCGTCCAGCGGTATTTATTTTCCTCCAGGCGAGTGATGGTGCCGTCGTCGATGACCTTGCCCTGCTCATCGCACCAGCAGCAATAGATGACCTGCCCGATGTTTACCTGGTTGATATCGCGGGTGATGATGCGGTTGACCAGTTTGGTCGCATCCTTGCCCGTGACCAGATACTTGTACAGCGGAGAGATATCAATCAGCGCGGCCGCATTGCGGATGGCATTGTACTCGTGCTCGTGATGCACCTCATAAACGCTGACCGTGTAATAGCCGGACCACTCGCGATAATTGAGGCTGTGGCAAAGTGGAAAAGTTCTTTCGTGAAATGCGGTCCCAACGGGCAAGGGAGTCTCCTCAGTGGCAATTTCTTTTGAAACCCTGTGGTCTCTGTAGTTCAAGGTTCTAAAATGCCAACCCAGAGATCAGACTCTGACACACAGGAACTTGTGGTGGATTATATGCATCCGCGATGAATATCCGCAATTTTCGCTGACTACTGGCCACCAATCGCCTGTTTTCTCCGTTCATCCCGCAAGAGACCGGGGCACTCTGCCACACCCTTGTCCTGTTCTGGGTTCAATGCCGGGCAAGATGTTCACTGACGAAAAGCCCCGCCCTAAATTCCGCAAAGAGCGGAGTCTAGGACGGGGAACCTTGAATTCTCTACGGAAACTGGGCAAACGTGGTGACGCTCTGTGCTGGTAGCGAGTAGGTGAAGGTGTTGTTTGTGACTGACACAGAGCTTAACTGAGTCAGGTGCCGGTTCGAAGGGCCGCCGGTTTGAATCGGTGTCATGGAAGTTACGCCGGATGCATTCTGAATCGTGAACGTCTGGTTGACGGCAGAGCCGCCCGTGTTCAGCGCGACGATTACGATCCCGTTATTGTGATAGGCGGTGACAAAGATGTTCGATTGAGGGTTGTAGGTAGCGCTGCATTTATTCTTGCCCGGCCGCACCCAGTGCGCGAACTGTCCCATGACATAGCCACGATAATCGACGCTGGTGCCGTTGATAAACGAAGCCGGGTCGTTGGGCATAATCCACCACCAGAAATAGGCGCTGAATTGGTTGTTCATGGCGTCGCTGATTTCCTTGGCAACCGTCATCGCCGTGCCTATGTCGGTGCCGTTGATGTAGTGCTCAGTTTGCCAGACATGTTTGCCATGGTTGAGCGCGTTCTGATGGACGCGGTTGCCGTTTCCATAAAAGTGGCCGGCGATATAGGTGACCCGGCTTGCTGCCGTGGTGTTATTCAGGATCTGGTCGGTGTAGGAATCGTTAAAGTTCAAAGACTCCGATACGACAATCGGCCTGCCTACCGCTTGCGAATTATTGATGACCCAATTCAAGATCTCCGTCGGATTTGGATTGGACGACTCGTAGCCGGGGTTGGGGCACCAATCGGGTTCGTTTTGGAAAGAGACGTAGTCCAAACCTATGGCATTTGCCGCGCGGTTCAGGTGACTGGCATAGTCACCGTAGGAACCGGTCTTCAAGTCGCCGCAAATAACACTGTTGTTGGTCTTCATGGAGGCAGCGGGAGTCCAAGGGGTCCCCAGTACTTTGGCACCATGAGAATGGGCGGTCGCAGCATTGGAAGGTTCGTTGCCCCAACTTTCATTGGGATCGATGCGTATGCGGAGGAGGGAGAAGCCGAGTTGGCCGCTGCCGGTGCCAAACAGAATATTGCCCTGGGCGCTGGTCATAGCGGGGGTCCAGGCGGTGGAGAATCCGAATCCGTCAATCAGTTGCTGGTTCGCGGCGATGTTGATAAAGCTGGTTTGAGATTGGGCGCCGAGTGATAGCGCAACGATGACAGCGAGGGTGAAACCTGTAAAGAAGCACGGGGAAAAATTCTGTTGCTTCATGGTGTAGCCTCCTTAAACAAACAGCCCAGGCCTTGCGATTTTGAAAGTATTTTGTTTGCGTTTCTCCTTTCATCCCGCAAAAACCCGGGGGGTACTCTGCCTATACCTTTTCCTTAGTTGTATGTTCAATACAGGGAATTACGCAGATCGGGCCACAAATTTTCCATTTTCCGAACAGCGGTCTTACTGCATCACAGGGTAGTTTTGGGTTGGCGGGCGAGTTGGCCGCCACCACATGGTTCATCCCATCGGCAATTAGGATGTGCAACTTGGGCTAGAATCCGAGCATTTTGCTTCTATCCCGGTATCCGAATCACAGCCCGTTCGTCTGAATTTTTATGAATTTGGATAGGAGAGCGAAATGAGAAGGGGTTCGAAGGGATTGATGGTTGCTGCACTGCTTTTATTAGCTTCGAGCCTGTGCTACGGGCAGGGACTGGAGCGAGGGAACCTGATTGGCGTGCACCTGGTCACGGTGAATCTAAAGCCGAATGCGACCATGGAAGGCTTCACCAAGTTTTATGTTGAACGGGTGCTACCTGAATACGAAAAGACCTGGCCGGGACTGAAAGGCTATCTGCTCAAGTCTTTCTTCAGCGACTCGAAAAACAAGTTCGCGATTGTATGGCTGTTCAAAACAGTCGAAGACCGCAACAGGAACTTCAATGCCGATGGCAGCGCCAACCAATTAGAAAAGACGGCACTGGAAAGAGTGAAACCGATCGAGGAGAAGCTGAAGAACCTTTACGGCAGCTACACCGTGCAATACACACATGAAGATGACTGGGTGGTGCAGTGATCGATTGGCCTGTTTCCCCAATCCCCTCCGACTTCGCTCATTGCTCCAGGATCGAAATGAGCGCATAATTTGTCGGGCTTGTCTGGCGAGGCATTTATGTTTTCTGGACTCGTGCGTGCTGTGGTTCTCTTGGGGGCGGCTGCCTTACCGGTCGTGGCTGGCGACCTGCCTAGAAACATTAAGCTGGAAGTCCGCATGGAGGAAACGCTCACCTCGGACAGTTCTTCGACCGGTCAAAGGTTCGCTGCTACGCTGAACAAAAGCATTTCCGCCGGAGACGCGGTCATGTTTGAAAGAGGAGCTACGGTGGAGGGCGTGGTCAAATTAGCGGAGCCGACATTCAACTATCGCCAGCCAGGGGAATTGGATCTCGAACTTGTTTCCATTCGCTCCAAGGGCAAGCTCTATCTGCTCAAGACCAACATGCTTGTCCTGCAAGGGAGAGCAACAGCGACTGATCCGCGTACCGGACGGCCGATGGATCCTGGTTCCCGCAAGGGCGATGTCGCCCGGGCCACCATTGACACTGTTCCCGGCATGGATCGCGGAGGAGTCGCAACCACGATTCCCGGGACTGATATCAGTGTCGGGTCGGGATCGTCCAATAGCCGGAGCATGCAAGTGATTGTGCCGGCCAAGTCCAAGCTGACGTTCAACGTGAGTTCTGCCTCAACTTCGGACACCACTCAGTAATTCGATTCGGCCATCTTATCTCAATGTCTGCGTTGCGATTCGCGCAGGATGACGGCAAAGTTGCGCCCGCCAAAAGTGAATCCCTGCTGCACCCGCCCCGTGACCGCAATGCGTGCGTCACGCCCCGGCACTCCATATTTCTCGCTGAACACCCACATGCGTCCGGTTTCATCCTGCAATTCAAAAACCCCTGTGCCCAGGCCCCCGAACGAGTTGCTCACACGCCCGGCAATGGTGACTTCTTTCCCGGAAAAGCGGTAGGGATCGCCGCTGATTCTGCCAATCGTGGTTCTCTCAGGGCATCCCGCCAGTAAAAGGGTTCCACCGATCAACACGATCGCAGCAATCAATTTACCCTGCATTTTCAACATATCTTCCTCCTGGAAACGCAGCCATCATGACGAACGGCGCAGGATGACGAAATCCACACAGCCATAAACCCGGACTACAGGAAAAAGACTCGCTTCAGAATCAGCCCGCGCTCAATTTGCAGCCACGGATGATTGCCTGCAACCATTTGGAGTTCAAGGCCCATCCAAGCGCGCCACAAAGTCAGTCAGCTCTGCGGGAAGCTCTCGTCGCAACTGCACCGAATCCCCGGTTCGGGGATGCTGAAACTCCAGCGCCATCGCATGGAGAAAATTTCTAGACAATGAAATTGCCTTAGTGTTCTTGCCCTTGATGTCATTCGGCGCGCCGTACAGAGTGTCGCCCACCACGGGATGCCCAAGGGAAGCCAAGTGAACGCGAATCTGATGTGTGCGCCCGGTATCGATCCGAACTTCCAGCAGAGTGAACTTGCCATACATTGAATCAATCCGGCGCACTACCTTGTAATGAGAGATGGCTTCGCGCCCGCCGGAGCGGCGCGTGGTCATGCGGATTCGCCGCACCGCATCGCGGCTAATGCTGCTGGTAACCGTTCCCTTATCTTGCTTCATAAATCCGTGTACCAACGCCAAATAGGTTTTCTTGACTTGGCGCTTGGCAAACTGAACCGCGAGCTTGCGATGGATTTCGTCCCGCTTAGCGACGATGATCAGTCCGCTGGTTTCTTTGTCCAGGCGGTGTACGATCCCCGGCCGCATTTCGCCGCTTACTTCCGAAAGTTCCTGGAAATGATGCAGCAAAGCGTTGACCAGCGTTCCGCGATTACGGGCATCGTCGGTCGCTCCTGCGCCGGCATGCACCATCATTCCCGCCGGCTTGTTGATGACTGCCAGGTCGTCGTCTTCGTAAACGATGTCAAGCGCGATGTCCTCGGCTATGGCGCGAAGCGGAGGCAAAACAACCTGTCCCGTGACTGAGATACGCTCATCGCCGCGTATCCGATAAGAGGCCTTTTCGATGGCATCATTGACCAGCACTTTCCCTTCCGCAATCAGCTGCTGCACGCGGGCCCGGCTGGTATCCTCGATTTGCGCCGTCAGGAACTGGTCGAGGCGCTTTCCGGAATCCTCTGGCGAGGTTGCAAAAGAAGCTGGAAGTGGTTGGAAAGCGGGCACGTAGGAAGTTTAGCGCGTGGCGTGCGCCGGCACGATGCGCTGCGAGGATTTCAGCCACCACAGCAGTCCGCCACCCGCCACCAGCAAGATTGCAATCAGCTGCGTTCCGCTCATCAGTCCGCCGAAAACCTCTCCCCGCCCCGGATCGCCACGCAGAAATTCCAGGAAGAAACGGGCGGTTCCGTACAGGATGTGAAACGCAGCGAACACCTGGCCGTCAAATTTCTTGCGTTTGAACATCCAGGTCAAAACAATGAAGTTGGTGAGTTCCACGGCCGCTTCGAAAAGTTGGGTGGGTTCCAGAGGCACATTCAGCGGAGTGCCGGAAATGGCGTTCGCGAGTTGATTGGTAAAAGTGACTCCCCAGAAATGATGGGTCTCTTTACCGAAGCAACAGCCGGCGGCAAAACATCCCAAGCGCCCAATCGCGTGGCCCAACGCCAATCCGGGAGCGAATGCATCACAAGTCGCCAAGGCCGGGATGTTGTGCCTGCGTATGTACCAGACGGCCACCGCTAGTCCCGCGATTAGGCCCCCGGAAAACACTCCGCCCGCCTGCAACGTGCTCAAACTGAAAATGTCGCGGATGTGGCCGGAATACGATCCCCACTCATTGATGACGTAAAGTATTTTGGCCCCGATGATCCCTGCCAGGACCACGTAGATTCCCAGGTTCCAGGCATGTTCGGGGTTGATACCTTGCTTGGCGGAGTTGCGCACGCTGATCCAAAGCCCGACCAGCACGCCGGTAGCGACCAGCAGCCCATAGGTGGGCATGCTAAAACTTCCGAAATGGAAAAGTTGGGGAAACACTAAAATCTTTAGATGCGTCGAAGCAGTGAACTAACGTTTTCATTTTATCAGGAATGCTCAGGAAGCCTGTATGCGCTGAGGGTTGCTTTTGCGGCGCAACTCGCGGTAAACAAATCTTGAGGTTTCAATTCACCGCATTGGAGAACGTGATGAAATTTGCAGCCCATGTGTTAGTTTTTGGCGCCTTGCTCTCTGTACCGGTACGCAGTTTTGCTCAGCCAGGAGAGGAAGCTAAGACAAAGCAGAAACAGAAAACTCCAGAGGTTCAAGCATTCCGCATCTTCAATCCCGAAACGATGGCCAAACCTGCCGCGGGGTACTCCCATGTCGCCGTCGTCAATGGCGGCAAGATCGTATACATTGCCGGCCAAGTTGCCATCGACAGGTCAGGGATGCTTGTAGGCAAGGACGATTTTCCCGCACAGGTGAAACAGGTTTTCGAGAATTTGAAGTCCGCGGTAGAAGCGGCCGGCGGGACATTCCATGATGTGATCAAACTCAACTACTACTGCGCGGCTAGCGTGGATCCGTCGCAGATCCTCGCAGTACGTGAGATACGCGACAAGTATGTCAACACGGCGAATCCGCCCACGAGCACCTTTGTGGTCGTGCAACGACTGGTGCGTCCTGAGTGGCTGCTTGAAGTAGATGCCGTGGCAGTTGTGAAAAAGTAAGGACTAGGGAAAGGAAGTAAATCAAGCCGACCCACTGTGCCGTGTGACGGGGCCGAGAATGAACCCGTCGGTAGACGTGGGTGCCCGCCGAGACCCTTTAGGCATCTCCGCATGGCGGAGCGTCGCACACCGGATCCTAGTTCGAGTCGAGCTCCCGTTCATTCTGCATTGGTTCAAAAATCGGTTACCCGCCATCACCAACCTGGCAGGCCGGCTTTCAGGTTGGATGCTATGTCGAGACCCACAGGCTTGGCAAGGGTTAAACCGCAAAAAGATGGCAGGTTGGTTGCAACTAAAGTAACCCGACCGTGAAGTTAACGTTCTTTTAACTTGCCACTAGCCTGCCTTGGATTTGTCGTGCAGAACTTCGTCCAGCGCATCCGAGAGTCGATTGGCCCGCTTCAGATAGTCCACCGGTCCACGGTCCTGGTTCTTTTTCAATAAATGGTATTCGTCGGCGATATTGAGCGCCGCCAATACCGCCAGGCGCGCGGTGTCCACAGTGTTGGTCTGCTCGGCCACGGCGCGCATCTTGCTATCCACGTAGTCGGCCAGCTTGAGGATATATTCCGCATCGGTGCCGCGCAGATTGTACGCTTGATCAAAGATTTCCACGCGAACACTACGGTTGGCCGCATCTTTCACCGGCGGATGCTTCACTGCTGTCGCCATACTCTCTCCTCCGCGATGTGAATTTGCTACGCCTCGGCCTAGCTCGCAGCGGCTTCCTCGGCCAGGGTGTCGATGCGCTGCAACATCTTTTCCACGCGCGACTTTATTTCTTCGCGCTCCTTGCGCAGGCGCACCATCTCGCGTCGCATGCTTTCGATCTCTTCTTCGCGCTCTTCCAGTTGCTCACGCAACCGCTTGGCGTCGCGCTCCGCCGTTGCCCTGGCTTCGCGGGCCGATTTGTATAACTCAATGGTGCGATAAACTTTCTCTTCCAACGCCTGAAAATCGTCGGCAGGAACCTGCCCTGATACCTCTTCCGCCATAGTCACAGACATGATTGCATCCCTCGCAAAACTCTGAGTTGAGCGCAGTATAACTCACGCGGCTGTGGATTCTGAGGCAGATTCGCCGGTCCATGGCTTAAGGAGTAAAATGAGTGGAGAATTCAGGTTGGAGTGGCTAAGAAGCGGCTCACTTTCCTTTTGGTCATCGCGTCGACGTTGCTCGCGCATGCGCAGCTTCCCATTTCCGCCGAGGACTTACCACAGATAGCCCCTTTGTTCGATACCCAGGGCAGCAAAAATACCCTGCATTGTTCCGTGATTCATCTCGGTCCTATGCTGGATTTCACACTGCGTCACGAGGTGGGGATTCTGGCCAATCTGACAGCAGAAGAGGCTACGCCAGGCAATCGCCTAGTGCTCTTTCTCCGCGTTACCCCTTTGGACGGACAGGCCCGCTTCTTCGGGGAGAACTTCGACGTTCCACCCATTCCGCCGGAGGCCCTCCGAAGCGCGGGAGCAAAACACCTGGACAGAATCCAGTTTCAAATGAGCGCGGGGTTTGCCATCGGCGAAGGCCGCTATGCGATTGATTTGTTAATGAAGGACCGTGAGCAGCACGCGTGCCGCAAACACTGGACGGTGAAGACTCCACGACACAGCAAGCTGGCATCGCCAAGCCTGCCTCCGAACACAGTGGCCCCAATGGATCCGGAACACTGGGATGGAAGACTCTACCAGGACGGCGTCCGGCTGACAGTGTTTTTGCACGTGGCCCCTATCAATCCTGATGCGTCCAAACTGCATGCTTGGGACAACAGCTTTCTACTGCAATCACTGGCGACGCTACTCACGCAGATACCCTGCCAATCCGTCCGGGTGATTGGCTTTAGCCTGGACAAACAGGAAAAGGTCTTTTACGAAGAACATTTCGACAGCCGGAGCTATGGGAAACTGGTCGACACCTTGCATCAACAGGAATTTGCCACGGTGCGCTATCAGGCATTGCAGCGAGGCAGGGGCACACGTTGGCTCATGAGTCTGGTACATGAGCAGACATCAGGGAAAAGTCCTTCCGATGTGGTGGTCATTCTCGGACCCACCAGCCGCCTTACTGACAAGGTCTTCGCAGAGGCGAGTGATGCGTCGCCGCACTTTTTCTACTTTGAGTATTACCCGACGTTCGGAAATGAATTCCCCGACTCGATTGATTTCCTAACCCGTGGCATGCATGGGACCGTCTACAAAATCCATTCCGCCGATCAACTGGGACAAGCCATCCAGAAGATGATGGGGCAGATCAGGCCGGCGCAGAAAATAGAGACGCTGTCCATTTCTTCGCCTGACGCTATTTTGCGATGGCAGGCCGGCTCTTCCTACTGATTCAACATTGCGCCACTGCTGAGGTTTCGGCTTGCATTGCCGGCGGCAGCGTCCCGGCGAAGACTCAGATTACTTAAGTCACGCTTTCACTTCGCGTCAATTCTCGCCATAACAATTTTCAATTGGACTCCCGCGCCACTCTCTGGCACATTGAACATGTCACCGCTTGATGGTGGCAATCAACTGATGCGAACTGCGTAGTTCGATTTCCCACTCAGTGTTTTCTGTTCCTTTCTGACCTCGTCGTCCCAACAATCACCGGGATGCTCTGCTGGCGATAGCCAGTGGTGTCTCTCCCAACCACGAAAAGGAGATGAGGTATGAAAATCTTTTTGAGCAGTGTCGCGCGCGCAAAGATCTTTGTTCTGGCTTTGGTGGTTATGTTGCCTGTATTCGCCCATGCCGAGAACTTCAAGGGTAAATTCACGCTGGTATCCGAAACCCATTGGGGGACCGCAGTGCTGGCTCCAGGCGATTACGTGCTGGTGATGGATTCCGTCAGCGCCCCGACCAAACTCATCGTGCGGTCCGCAGATGGGAAAGCATCCGCCATGGTGCTTTCGATGTGGAGTGCCGAGGGCTATCGCATGAAAACCAACCGGCTGGCGCTCGAAACTCGCGGCAACAAGTTGTTCGTGAGCGCGGCCTACCTTGGAGACCTGGAGACGGAACTGCACTTCGCTGTGCCCCAGGCGAACCAGGAGGTCGTGATGCACGAGGTCACCAAGGCTCAGTCCGCGACCATAAGTGCCTCCATCCAGTAGAGTCTGTGAGTGGGCCCGCCCTGAACGATGGGGCGGGCCCGTTTTTTATGACCGGACTAATTTGCGTTCGACCCCCGTTTGATCTCTTCGCTCAGAACAATGGCTTCAGCGACGTCTTTCATGGGTTTACGTTTTTGCCGGCTCTGCCGTTGCAACGCCAGGTAAGCCTGCTCTTCGTTGAGTCCCAGATCCCTTTGCAGGATTCCTTTTGCGCGTTCCACCAGCTTGCGTGTTTCCAGCTTCTCTACCAGGTCGGAGTTCTCGCTTTCCAGACGGGCCATTTCGATTTCCGCGCCGACCAGAAAGCCGATGGTAGAAATCAAGCGAATCTGCCGCTGGCTGTAAGTATGGGGTTGGCGGTGCTGCACGTTGATGACTCCCACCAGCCTCCCGCGGGAAAGAATTGGCACAGATAGGAACGCTTCGAACGAGTCCTCCGGCAATTCGTTGAAATACTGGAAACGCGGATCTTGGGCGGCGCCTTGCGAAATCGCGGCCGGCTCGCGATGTTCCGCCACCCAGCCAGTGATGCCTTGCCCCATATGCAACTTCAAGCGATCCACGATTTCCTGGTGAGGATTTTTGGAAGCGCGCAACACCAGTTCATCGTCCTCCAGCACGTATACAAAGCAGGAGTCGCACTCCACGAGATTTGCCGCAAACTCTACAACTTGGTCTAACACCTCGTGCAAAGGATCGGATGACGCCATGCGGCTGCCAATCTCATGCAGAAAATCAACGGGCGAATGATTTGGAGATAAAGTGTCCATGTCTAAAACGGTAACGGGTGACAGCAGCGCTGTCCAATTGCAATTCTTAATGGCCGGGATAAAACGTATCAGGATTGCGTTGATCGGCCATTCACATTGGGATGAGCGCACTCCGCATAATATTTGTCGCCCTCTCGGTCATTAGTCCCATGGGTTTAACATCAAGGGATGCCCCGCAAGCCACCGTCTCTCTCAACCCCAACCGTGAGGATCTCCCGCCGTGGAGTGGAACGTCTAAAGAGTGGCCATGTGTGGGTCTATCGCTCGGATGTTGTTTCCGCGGATGGCATTGCACCCGGCGCGCTGGTCGCCGTCGCGGACGACCGCGGCAAGTTCGTTGGGTCGGCGCTCTACAGCACCGCCTCGCAGATTGCCGTGCGCATGATTTCGCGTGACGCCGTTTCAGATTTCGCTTCACTTCTGCGGCAGCGCATTGCCGACGCGATTCGTTATCGCGAACCCATTGTGCAGAACACCGACGCTTACCGCGTCATCTTCAGTGAAGGCGATTTTCTGCCCGGTTTAATCGTGGACCGTTACAACGATTTGCTCTCCTTGCAGATCGTCACCCAGGCGATGGACACGGACCCGCTGCGACAGACAGTTCTGGCCGAACTCACAGAAAGATTGAATCCCGCCGCCATTGCTGAACGGGTG